>Ga0316608_1000258_pt1 | contig 27201 bp, 31 predicted proteins | sample MIS2016152B_MG_FD_207673 | JGI IMG/M metagenome (GOLD analysis project Ga0316608, IMG submission 207673) | Microbial mat bacterial communities from Middle Island sinkhole, Lake Huron, Michigan, United States - MIS.2016.152B | ecosystem: Environmental > Aquatic > Freshwater > Lake > Sediment...
TAACCAATCGTACACCGTGCACAGCCAACGTATTCCCGACCGGAATTTGTGGCGACAGCAAAAAAACACCAGTGAGTGCAAGCGATTGGCTTGGTAAACAATATGGTAGCAAATATTGTGCTTCGTGTGGCTCAGGTACGCCAAATCCCGACTACATTAAACAACTTGCCATCAATTTTGGAGGTTTTAACGCTACATGGTGGAGCACTTCTGACTATGGAACAAGCAAACCTGATTTTTACTGCACAGACAAGGGAGTAACAGCAAGGAAGAAGGTATGCAGCCGAGTAACGACAAACAACTCGTGAAAAATGGAGTAGCAGAAGTTAGTAATCCCGAAGTTGCAGTTTCGGAAGAATGGTTGAAACAAGCAACTGAAAACAAGGTTGTTCAGAAAAAATCTGCCAATGCTGCCAGACCTTATGGAGTAAATTATCCAATATCGTTGGGTTCTCTTTGGGCAGATGTTAGCGGAAGTGTTCCGGTTGGTACGTACAAGTATTATAGCATTGACCGCTCAATTTTAGACCCGGCAAGCGATTACTACGTTGTTGTTGAAAATGTAACAGGTGTAACAACCGTTTTTGTTTACTATGGTGTGAACGGAGTAGGTTACTATGTTCCAGACAATGACTATAATCCGGTCTATTATACACGAGCAACCGGAAAATCGTTTCCTATTGGGTTCAATAATTCAGGAATTGAAAAGGTAAAACGTAATATTCCGGCGACCAGCAGTAAAGTTTACATTGCCGTTTATGGAAATGAAAGTTCAACTTTTCGCTTGAAAGTATATGCTAAAAGTGTGAAATACGATGTAAAATGGATTTCACAGTACAAAAAAGGTTGTGGAACAGACGGTTTTGATAATTCGTATTGCGGACCTACTTCGTATGAAATTATTGCAGCTTTTTTAACCAATCGTACACCGTGCACAGCCAACGTATTCCCGACCGGAATTTGTGGCGACAGCAAAAAAACACCAGTGAGTGCAAGCGATTAGCTTGGTAAACAATATGGTAGCAAATATTGTGCTTCGTGTGGCTCAGGTACGCCAAATCCCGACTACATTAAACAACTTGCCATCAATTTTGGAGGTTTTAACGCTACATGGTGGAGCACTTCTGACTATGGAACAAGCAAACCTGATTTTTACTGCACAGACAAGGGAGTAACAGCTTTGTTGCGTTGGGAGCTAAGTATGGGCAGATTACCGATGATTCAGGTGCATATCCGTATGAATCCAACGCAAGGAACGCATTGGATGTGCATGACTGGTCTTGACGATACCTATATTTATGTAAACGACCCTGGACGTTCAGCAGAATCGAACGGTAAAAATGCAAAATATACACTTTCAACATTTGCAACAAGTTTTGCATCTACCGATTGCAAAAAAAGAGTAGTGGTTATTATGCCGAAAAATTAAACTAAAAAGGTGGTTTTCCAAATGGAAAGCCACCTTTTGCTTTGGGTTAAATAGAATTCAAATTAACAATAAAATTGGTTGTAATCGCAAAAATATTAAAATATGAAAAACGTACGACAAAATTTTAAAAGTATAGCTACTTTGGGCAATAACCTTACTTGTAGCTATTTTGCAGCAGAACGATACTGCAAAAAGTCATTTATTGAGATGTTCGAATCTTTTGAGGAGGCAGCAAAAGCCGTTAAAGACGAGCAAATAGAGGCACTTTTTGTGCCAGGTGCCTATCCGAATATACGCTTTTTTATTATGGACGATAGCTTAGTGGTAAAAGAAACTGCCATAATTCAAATACCCGCGCTTGTCTTAGCTGGTCCTTTTGAAAAAAAACCGGAAAATATAGAGAAAATATTCTTGCATCCAGCACCAGAAAGACTTCTAAATGAAGTTGAAACACAATATAGTGAACGCATTTTTGTTAATTCCAATCCTAATGCTTGCGTAGAAGTATTAGCACACAAGGAGAATTCCATTGCGATTACAAACGATAATTGTGCTCGTTTTTATGGTTTGAATATTTATAAAGTTTTGCGCCCGGGCATTTTAATGCCTTTTGTTATTTTTGTTCATGTTTAACACTTGGTTTTGCTTACTTTTGTTTTGTAAATTTTAAAAAATCGTAGTTATGAAAAGAATCGCTATAATAGTTGAAAAAAATCAATCAATTGGTGCTGTCGGCAATATTTCGGCAGTCCTATTAGGTCAAGCATCTCAAATAGTACCGGAACTATTTTCAAATGTTCCGGTACTTGATAAAAACGGCATACGCCATACTGGAATCCAGTATAGTACAGTGATATTAAAAGCTGGTCAGGGGCAATTATTAAATCTTGCCAATCAGATAAAAGAAAGCTACAAAGAAGTAAGTTGTGTAGTTTTTTCCGAAATTGGTCAGAATTTACATAATAGATTTGCAGAATACCAACAACTTATCTCATCATCAATAACAGAGGACACAAAAATTGTAGGTGCTATCGTAGTTGGTGATGAAGAAATAATAAAACCTTTAACAAAAAAATTCAGTTTATTATGAAAGAGCAAGCTATTATTTCAAAAGGTAGTCGTTTAAGTCAGACTGCCGTTTCCCCAATAAAATCTATGTCTATGAAAGCAGAGAAATACAGTAACGTACTCTCACTTGGTTGGGGTTTGCCGTCTTTTGAAACACCACTGCATATTCGTAAAGCTGTTAGTGAAACACTTTTTTCTGACAAAGATATTGGCAAATATCCGAACATTAGAGGTTTAACTTCGTTAAGAAAAGCTTTATCAAAGAAGTTTTTAGAAAAAACAAACATTATATTAAATGCAGAAAGCGAGATATTAATTACAGTTGGGGCACAACAGGCAATGCTTTCAAGTATTATATCAATTATCGAACCTAATGATGAAGTAATTTTATTTTCACCTTTTTTCCCCTCTTATGTTGACCAAATTATTTATTCAGGAGGAAAACCTGTTTTCATTGAATCCATTTTTGACAATAATTGGGCAATAAACATTGATAAACTTAAAAGTTCAATCAACAATAGAACAAAGGCGATTATAATAAACACACCAGTAAATCCAACAGGTAAAATTTTTTCGGAAAATGAACTTTCGGAAATAGCCAAAATTACTATTGAAAATGATTTGTACATAATTCTCGATGAAACTTACAATTTTTTGATTTACGAAACGACACATTCATATAATTTGTTTAGTATTAAAGAATTAAAAAACAGATTAATTGGTTGTTACAGTTTTTCAAAGGAGTATGCAATGACTGGTTGGCGAATAGGTTATTTGTGTGCCTCGGAAAATTTAATTAACGAAATTCTCAAATTTCATGACGCAAGTGTAATTGCAGCTACACGAATTTCTCAAATAGCAGCATTAGCAGCATTGGAAGGCGAACAATCTTGTGTACAGAACTTTGTTTCCGAGTTAAAAATAAGACGAGATTTGGTTCGTTCAAGAATGGACAGGCTTTCAGATTTTTTTGAATTTCATATTCCAAATGCTTCATACTTCTTTTTTCCAAGATTACGCTCTAATATAATGGATAGTACAGAATTTGCAGACGATTTGTTGGATAAAAAACAAGTAATTGTTATTCCTGGAAATGCCTTTGGACAATCTTATAATAATCATATACGCATTTGTTTCGGAGCAGAAAACGATACAATTAATTGTGCCTTTGATAGAATTGAAGATTATTTTAGAAATTATTACAACCAGTATCAAAAGTAAACCCTAAAAAGTTTACTTTTGTTTTTTATTAGATTTATGCAAACATCAAAGATTATTTTTAGATTTGTAACATAATATTTAAAGGGTTTCAAGGACAATAATATGGTAGAAAATAACATGCTTGCATTTGAACATCGAGGGATAGCCACCGCACACAGCCAAGCACATTTGCAAGTTTTGCCGCAAGCGCAACACAAAACTTGCAAAAGAGCTTGTTTGTCTTGCCACCGCACCGCAGAAACGAGCATTGTACCATTAACGAGCTGATAGCGTGATGAAAACAAATATAAAAAACCATAACATGCTATATAACGGTCATTGCTTTTTTTGTGGGCAGATGTCTGTAATCGAACATTTGTGCAAGAAAGTAAGTTTTTCGGTAACACGAACATTTTACTTTCAAAACCCCACAAAAAAAAGCAACGTCGGCAATAATTTTTCGTTATTTCGGCAAGAAGCTGAATATTTGCATGTTACCAACAACAAGTAACCTGTAATTCTGTTTACAGTATCCTACCGGAGGGACTTGTGTATGGTGCAGCCATTGCAGGTTTAAGACTTCGGGACAATGTATCTGAAGCTGAGGTTTTCTTAACCTGAGAGCGGGAACAAAACTGCGAGGCAATGTTCTTTCGGATGTTTCGATCCGATAAAGGCTAGGATAGGAGATATGGTTAAAGTAATTGAATCCTCGTTTTAAAGTGCTGTAGTGACTTAGAAAGCGAAAACGAAACTCATACGCTTTGACCAAAATGGTAAAAGGACAGGTTTGGAAGTGTAACGGTATTCCAACACAGATGCAGATCCTTCGGCGCACAGAGCAGACCTAAGTTGTCCGTGCAGGCAAATATTTGGAACTTGTCAGCCCTGTGCACTCTTTTACATAACTTTGTTATGTATCAAAAATATCCTAACCGCAAGGCATGGTGAAACGCAGGGAGGAGATGATAGACCAAGCGAATGCTGTCTTGTAATGAGGCAGATAGAAATTGATCTCAACATTGACTTCAAAAGCATTTGGAAGCGTATATCATTGGTTTGTTTATCCTCTTGCTCTTACAGTTATTTTATTTGCAATTTCTACACTTATTTCCTGGTCATATTATGGACAAAAAGCATTTACTTACTTACTTAGTAAAATGCGAATTAAAACAACTTCTGCAAATAACATATATTACGGTTTATTTCTACTGTTTACAATAATTGGTTGCTCTTCAAGTTTATCGGCTGTTATAGATTTCTCTGATATGATGATTCTTTGCATGGCATTCCCAAATATGATTGGATTAATAATTCTTGCACCGGAAGTTAAACGCGAACTAAAATCATATTTAGGTCAGATTCGAGCACTGAAAACTAAAGAAATAAAATTTCAAAAAGTGCTTATTACCGATGAAATAATTGAATATGCAGATTAAAAATATAAAAACATGAAAATAGGTATAGTTTCAGATACTCATTGTTATCTTTCATCATGGTTACAAGCATATAATCTTTATCTAAACTAAACGGATTTGATTATTCAAGCCGGAGTTGTTTTACACAGCAGTCCTGGATTTAATCCGCAAAATGATGAATAAAAACCAAAGGAATTAATACTATTCCACACTCAAATAGAAATTCGTCTTTATGGAATTGACGCACCGGAGGCAAAAAAATGTTCAAAATTAATTCAGGACGAAAGAGAAACCCACATTGCAGGCGATTTCTTAATTGAGTTGGGAATAAAAGCAACTGAATTTTTAAGAAGTATTGCACCAGTTGGAACGGATTGTACTTTGATACAAGAGCCGGAAAATACTATTGATGTTTATGGAAGAACTTTAGCCTATATGATTTTACCCACCGGAGAAGAAGTAAACAAATTGATGATTGAAAACGGATTTGCAAAACCTTATGAAAAGTTTTATTGTAAGAGATTACCGGAATATCAGGAATTAAATTTGATTGCAAGAGCAGAAAAGAAAGGATTGTTTGCGATAACAAAAAAATTTTAAACTATCTGAATTTAAGCAATATGCAAAAGGTACAACACTAAAAAATATTTTAACAAATGTTGTACCTATGTTGTACCATTAAATAACAAAGCCCTGTAATCTTTTGAATTACAGGGCTTTTTGAGCATTAGGAGCGGTCTGGACGAGACTCGAACTCGCGACCTCCGCCGTGACAGGGCGGCATTCTAACCAACTGAACTACCAAACCGTTTTTGTTTTCGCTTGGCAAAAGTAACATCAAATATCAATTCTGCAAAACTTTTTGAAAGAATTTTTAAAAATATTTTTGGCATTTATACTTTTATATTGAATATCAAAACATTATAATTTTGAACATTTCGAAAAAAAATGAATTTATTTTTTCTTGCCCAATTCTATTCCCAATTTCAAACCCACAAAAGGATAAATTCCTGTGTAGGCATAACCAAACCAAGTATCGTCAAATTGCTCTAACTGATTTTGGGTGTTTGCAATAGAATACTGAACGCCAAATCCACCATACATTTCTAACCAAAATATAGAGGCAATATGAATTTGATTGGCTAATTTAACCTTTAAGCCGATTTGGCTTATATCATTGTGAATTAATTTTTCAACAAAAGCAAGGTAAGTATATTCACCATTATTCTGCTCTTCCCAACCTACATTCAGACTTGAAATCTTCAAATAATTGTATGAAAGACCGAATCCAAAAAATAACCGAGAATCCTTATTTGTTCTATAGATATACTCGTAAAAGGAATCGAAACCGCCACCTTTCAAATTTTCAATGTTTTGCGGAATTAGATAATCGCCCTCAGTAAAATAATAAAACTTTGGAGCAAGGCTAATTCTTTGCTTCTGGCTTATTGCCTTCTTTACATCAATCTGGTAATAAGCAAAAAAAGGAGAAAAAGCATTCATGCTTAAATGCCATGTCTTGATGGAATCATCGGCTCTTAAAGAACAGCCTGAAAAACTCAAAACAAAGATTAATATAATAAGCTTTTGCATAATTTTAATTCTAATATTTTGATGTGAAATTTTTTTGCCAACAAACACAGGCTGTACCTCCTACTCTACCGGACTTACTCTGCGATTTTCATCTCACTCAATAAAGTAATGGTGTCTGAATACAAATATTGATACAAACCTTTTTCGCCGATTACATACAAATGACCGTGATTATAAATCACGTCTTCGGCTTTGATTTTGAAATTCTTCAATAGTTTAATTTTATTCACATCGCTTACATCAAAAACCTTCAATCCGCTGTCGCAGAGAAACAATGTTTTATTTTCTATCGCTAAACCTTTGGGTTCAAGCATATCATAACGGTTTACCAGTCGGGGGCGCCTCAGATCGCTTATATCGAGAATTTGAAGCTCATTCACAGAACGCCAGCATCTGCCAGATCCGCCATGCAGGGTAACATAAGCGTATTGTTCATCGACCACCACAGGATCGCAGCTAACCACATGCTCATATTTCGAAAGTTGTGCCGGAGCAAGAGGCACTTCGATGTCGTAAATATACATGCCATCATTGCTACCAACAAACAATTCTGAATTATGCGAAAAAATAGTTTCTATACCAATTCCCAGACTGATCTTCTTTATAAATAAAGGGTTAGCAGGATCTTCTATCGAAAAGACATTTAGGTTATATTCATCTACGGTGTATAAAACATCACCCACAAGAGCAAAGCGCGCCAAAGATCCACCTTTTCCACTCGAATTGGATTCGGAATCTGATTTGCTCTCGCAGGAATAAAGTAATGATAAAACCGATATTAAAAGGATGTAAACGATGTTTTTCATCTGTAAATAATTTTAGGAGAAATTGTTGTAATGTATTTTAGATAGATTTCTTATCAATACTTTTCAACCCATTCAAGAATATAAGTACTATCAGGTCGATTGTGTTTTTGAAAAGCGCTTGGAATGTACTCCAAATCAGGAGGATTTATTTCTGGAAAAATATCTCTTTTCCGGGAACTTAGTTTAATATTCTTTATATCAGCAATATCGATGGCAACCAAATCCACGCAATTATCGGCATACATTATATTGCCTTTAATGGCAATATCGGCACAACCTGGAATTTGGATGAACTGAATTCTTTCCGGTTTCGAAGGATTCGAATTATTGATAACATGAATACCTTTGTATTTCTCCGCCAAATAAATATAATTTCCTTTGATATAAATCTTTCCGGTATTTTTTAAAGGTTGTGGGGCTAAAGTTTTGATAGAATTCTCCAATTCTGCTCTTTTGATCAGTAAGGGTCTGTATTCTGTTTCCTTCATTCCACTCTCATCTGTTTCTACACAGGCCACCAAGAAAGGGAATATTGCAAAAAAAATCCATGTTTTCATTTTCGAAAATTATTTAATAAGGAAAGCCATTTGCGTCTATCATTGTTATTTGTTTTTTATTTCCAAAACTTATCCATTTTCAAGTGCTAAAAACTGCTGTAAATTTTACTTAATTATACTACTTTGGCTCCAAGGATATTGTCTTCTATCTACACAAAATGAACCAACTTTATCCTTTGTCAAATCAATCCCAAATGATATCTTGTTTTGAGCACCCACATACGGCTCTATAAATTTAATCTGATAACTTTTAATATCAATACCTTCAATTTCAATATTTAAGTCAAACAAACAATTGCAATTACATTCTGGATTCAACTCAATTTCCTGAATTATTATGGTATCATTGCTTAATGAAACATTACAATATATACGATCTTGACAGCAATTAAATCCAGCATTTATATGATTGATTATCAATTTATTTGATGAAACATCAAATGAATAATCAATGCATGATAAAGTATCAGAAATTTCCACAATTTTCGATGTAGATTTTAAATTACTTTTACATTCGGATTTACTCATGAGTTGTCCTTTGAAATTGTTTGCTTTGATATTCGTATTTTCCTTGTTGCAACTATGAATTAATAATCCAACAGTTAAAGCGGTAAATAAAAAGTAAATTGAAGGTTTCATAACATTTTCAATAATAAAGTTTTTTGTATTTTTACTGGTAATTTCTAATAAAATCAATGTTTGCGCAAAATTTCATCGAAAACTCATTTAAAATTGCACTTATTATGACAATTACTTTTCTTAGATGAAATTTTTCAAAGAAAGGTTGCTTTGTAAAATAATAAAAAAAGCCTTCAAGGTTTAAAACACTTAAAGACTTTGAAATATTTTGTTTAAATTATTATCAATCTTTTGCATATTTATTCAGTTATGCAAATTTACGAAATTACTATAAGTTTTTCAAATTAAGAGAGCAATTTGTGTTTATAGCTTCTGTGAAAATTCAAAGCTAAGTAGTTCGGGTTCAAGAAATTTAATCTCTCGTGGCAAAGTTTGGAATTTCGCAAATGCTTATGCATAGAACACTTAGGTATTCGTCACACGTAACGATCCACCTTAGGAAAAGTATATTTTAAAGCAAATTGCACGCAAACTACTGAACATCTTTGCGATATAATTATGAGCCCTACGAACCAAATTATTCATTCGGGCTTTTTACTTTAGTTGTGTCGGTCAAAACAATCAATAAATCATCGTCTTGATCCAGTAAAAATTCTTCTTCGGTTTCTAAATACACTGACTTATTATTTGCTGTCATTGTAAACGAAATCTTATGACTACTTGGTAATTTCTCATCGTGATGTTCGATTTTCCACTTTCCTGATGTCTCGCCGGGAAGTAATTCTGTAGCAATGTGAGTATCACCCCATTTTACATCTAATATTTTTACTTGTGAAATATTGTTTTTTAATTGAATATCTCCCGATTTATAGCACGATTGCATTAATGCCAGCACGCCAACAATCATTATTAGTTTTATTGTTTTCATTTAGTCTATATTTATTTCTATTTCACCAACAAATGCACTTCTTGAATTTTGTTCGACCGTAAAAGATTTGTACTCAAATGGATAATACTTTTTGGTAGAATTATCGTTAAAAGTAACTTGAAAAGATTCAATCAAACATGCATATTCTCCGGGTTTAAGATCGTATGCTTCGTTTAGATATTGAGCAAACTCTCCAGCAGTATTGTAATCAGGTTGTTCAATGTCTTGGCTTGCAATAACCAAATAATTAATCTTATTGTCGGTTTGGAATTTATTACCCACTAGAGTTTTATCAACTTTTGAAGTATCCAGAGTCTGTGAGTTAATTTTTGCCCAATAGGAATTATTGACATAAATACTCATTGAGTCAATTGATTTAACAACCAGATAATCACTCGCACTTGTTTTTATGTTAACCAGAATCAGTAATTCTTCAAAAGGAATAAAACCTTCCTCTGAAACAACGTTTCTGTCAGCACTACTTAATTCATCATCATCGGATCCGCAGCTTGCTATAAGCAAACCAAACAGTAAAAAATAAAGCAATCTTTTCATATTTTTTTTTGTGTTATTGTTTTTTTTTTTATTGTGCTAAAAATAAAGGTTTATCTTATGTATGCAAAATTAATCATTTTACTATGACATTTCATTACTCGATTATTTTCGATATCTCGCAAACAAATTCCATTTCCTAAACAATATTTATAGTTTTCACAAATTGCACATTGGTTTGTTTTTGTCCATTCTCTATTTCTAAAAACTTGGTATTTAGTATTCCAAATATCGATTAAGCTATCTTGAAGAATATTACCCTGAATCAATTTTCTATTGATATTTGGACAAGCACAAAAAGAACCTTCGTTTAATATTGATGCAATATTTATTCCTGCTCTGCAAAAATAGAGTTCATCTCTTACCTCTCCTTCATAATTACTTAAAAATCCATCGCAACCATAGTTTACTTTTATTTGCTTTCGCTTTTTTATTTTTTTTATAAATTCCAATGTTTGGCATAAATCTTCTCCGCTAATGTTCAGATTTTCATTTTCCCTTGCACGTCCTATTGGGTCAATAGTAAATATTCTCCAATTTTTTACTTTTAAACATAACAATAAATCGTAAATTTCATCAAGTTCATCTTTATTTTTTAATGTAATGCAGGTTGCAACATCAAAAGTCAGATACTCAATTTCTGAAACTAAATTTATTGCATTTATAGTTTTATCAAAACTCAATAAATTGTTCCTAAGCCAATTATGACTATCTCTTAAACCGTCTAAACTAATGGTTATTGAAGTAAGCCCGGCTTCAATCAAATTATTTAATCGCAGATAATCTAAAAAAAATCCATTGGTAACCATTCCCCAGCTATATCCTAATTTCGAAATCTCTGAACCAAAAGCTTCAATGTCGTCTCGCATCAAAGGCTCTCCTCCAGTAATAACAATATGAGGAAGTTTGTTGCCAATTACATTTTTTATTTTAACTAATTCATTAACAATTGAATGATAAGGTAAATCATTCGAATTTTCACCTCCACAATTGCTTCCACAATGCAGACAGTGTAAATTACATTTTAAAGTACACTCCCAAAATAAATATTTCAAATCATGCAACTGGGTTTGAGTATTCTTATACTCACTAAATAATTTCAAACCAATTTTTTTTGAAAAATTTAATTTGCTTTTTTCCCTCATTTCGGATCTAATTTGATGTCACAGATTTCAGAACTAAAGTCATATAGTTTTTCGGAAGTTTGAAATTCACCATTTTCTATACCATCAATATCAATTGCTTTAATTATGATTTCTCCTCCTTTTGAGATGTAGATTTTATATTCTCCAGAAGCATTGGTTCGTACAGTATCATAATTGTTTGTGGCTGAAATTTGGATATTTGAAATTGCTTCGCCTGATTTAGAAGAAGTTACTTTTCCATGAATTTCAGCTTCGTATTCTTCGATAGTACCATATTTACACATCATAAGAAGGGAAATCGTACCAAAACCCAAAACAGTCCCTGTAATTTTTAATACTTTTCTTAAAATAAAGTCTTTTATTCTTAATGTTGGATTATCCATATTTTTATTATTTTGGATTTAAAACAAAATCGCAATTTATTGTTTCATTTTGATTTAAGGATATCGTCTTTATAGAATTTATAAATTCACCATTTTCCGAACCATCAATATCTTTTGCTACAATCGGGTATAATTGTGGTTGCAGGTAATCAATAAGATAGTTTCCAGTATTGTCAGTTTTAATTACGACTTCTCTTTCTTTTACAGTAATTTCAATATTTTGTATCGATTCACCTGTCGATGACGAAGTTACTTTTCCCTTAATAGCTCCTGTAATATCTGCAATATCGCCATACTTGGCACACATTGTAATAAAAGAAATACTACCAAATCCAAATATTAATCCAAAAGTTTTTATTAATTTACGTAGGAAAAAGTCTTTTGCTCGAATTATAGTATTTTTCATAAAAATACATTATTAAGTGAAACACCACTTCATCGTATTACTTTTCTTAGATGAAATTTTTCAAAGAAAGGTTGCTTTGGAAAATAATAAAAAAAGCCTTCAAGGTTTAAAATCCTCAAAGGCTTTGAAATATTCAGTTTAAAAATATAGAAACGAAGGAATTAGAATTTGAATGAAAGTCCCAAAGTCAACCAGGTATAAGCATACCCAACCTCACCCATAATGGCAAATTTACTGGAAAGATAATAGCGACCTCCTGCATATAATGAGAAAAATGGAGCACTTCCATCTGTGTGACCGTCAGTTATTCCACCATAAGCTCCATAAGTTGAGCTGGACACAACACGATATGCCAGCATGATTCCCCCATAAGTATCAAACTTGTCGATTAAGGGTAAATGATAGGCTCCTCGTCCACCTAAAACAATATCACTATAACGGTAACCCCATCCGCCATAATCGTGTTCAAAGCTTTGGTATGCAAAGAAAGCACCAATACCAATGCTTCCCGGGCCAACACCATCTGCAACGCAATATTCAAGAGATAAAGATATCGGCGGAAATGTCCTGTCATAATAGCTATCACCATAATACCGATTTCCAAAACCGAATCCCAAATTAAACACCTTGTCTTTTTCATTAAAAGTAAGCGTTTGCGCAAAGGTTTGTAAACCTATAAGCGAAAAGCAAATTGCTACAAATAAATTTCGAATTTTCATATTTTTCATTTTTAGTTAAAACTTATTGTGATTTGCAAATTTAGTAATATTTTCCGATATATAAGAACATTCTGAAAGCAAATCAGGAATCCTCAGTCTTTCACCTTATTCATGCCAAGCGCCTTCAACATCCAGTTTGCCAATGGTTTTTCTCTGTTCCTTTTGGTAAGGTCAAGGTAAAAACCAAATTTCTTTAAAATAGGTACTTTATAAGTTTCCACAAACTCAATTAATGTACCAGATCCATCTTCGCAATAAGCAAATCGCCCTGCTGCTGAGCCCATTTGGAAAACTTCGCCCGTATCGATCGTAAAAGGAAAACCAGCCTTTTCACAAACATCCTTCAGATCGTTCATGTGGCAAATATCAAAGCAAAGGTGAATGAATCCCATGTCACCCCACTGACGGCCTTCAAAAATATCTTTTGCCTTGCGATTGTTTACCTGAACCAATTCGATTTCAGACTTTCCAAATAAGTTTACGAAAGGGCCCTTTCTATTCTCTTTCTCACGCAATAAAACTCTGCGGAATTCTTCTTTTCCACCCGGCAATGTTTGCAAATCACCGAAAATTCCACTTTTGTCATAAACAACCTCATCATAACCCAAAATGCCAGAATATAGGTTCAATGCATGATCGATATCTTTTACACCAATGATACATCCACCTGTCCCGCCAGTGTTCTTTTTAGTTTGGCTAAACCAAACTTGAGAACCAACAATTTGAAATATGTTGTTATAAGGATCCTGAACAAAAAAAGTATCCTCATCACTAGGATTTTTTACAATTTCAGAAAGCATTTTGCAACCCAAATTCTTTAGATTTTCAAATGCTTTTGCTATGTCCGGAGATTTTATTTTGCAAATATTAATCCCCAAATCACCCACTTGAATTTCGAAAGGGCAAGGTTGCGACACTCTTTCTGTGTATTGCCAAATTTCCATGCCGCCACCACCTTGCATATTGACAGCCAATACAGCATGTCTTTTTTGTGGTTTGTTCCCTGTATATCGCAACATAAGTTCAGCACTTCCGGCATCTTCGAAAATTTTCACATCCATGCCAAAATTTATTCTAAACCATTTCCAAGCCTTTTGCAGTTCGGGTATCCCAACTCCAACTTGTTGAATACCACTGATAAAGTATTTATCCATTTTTTGTTTTTATTATTCAGATTATAAATCAAGTAATATGTAAAAAATAAAATCCATTTTTTATGAAACTAAATTCAGAATTCCTGAAGCTGTGCTTAAAATTCAGGAGTTTACCAAAGTCCGTTCGCAAACATAACAGTTTTTCGGAATGACTATTCATCATTATTCATTTTTTATTATTCCTAAGTAAAACATATCTAATATTTTAGACATAAGAACGGCATGAGTTTTTCAGAATTGTCCAAAATAACTGACAAATTGCTAAGCATCTTTAATAAACGATTGATATTTAACAATATACATTAATTCTCTTTTCATCCTAAATTCATAGATCTGTCAATTATTTCGGCCTACATGGAACTACGTGATCCATTATCTTCGCTAACTCGCTCAAGCGAATTACCTTCGATTTAGTGCCTTGATTAAAGGTTTGTAAGCCTATTTAGAAAAAATACAACAAAAATAGTTTACTTTGTTTCAGGAGTTCTGAAATTATTTCACATTAGCAAATTTTCAAATTTTCAAATTTTTCAAGTGGACTTGATACGCGGCGCCAGATAAAAAAACAAGCGAGGTAAAAATCTTCGTATATAAACCATTATCAATTCTTTTCCGCCGATCAAAACTTCTTTTCGGTTTTTTCGAATTGCGTGAATGATTTGTGCGGCTGCCTTTTTTGCAGTAATTCCCTGTGCCTGCCCCTGATCCATTTTACCGTGCGGCTTTCCGTCTTTATCTATGGCATGCATGGATATATTGGTCTGGACTCTTCCAGGAATCAGAATTGTAATTTTAATATTATCATGATGACATTCTGCACGCAAGGCTTCGAAAAATCCTTGCAATGCATGCTTTGATGCACAATAGGCTGAACGCAAAGGAAAGCCAAATTTACCGGCAATACTGGTTGTAACGGCAATATTTCCCGTTTTTTTTTCAAGCATAAAAGGCAAAACTGCTTTGGTTAGTGCTATAGCGCCAAAAAAATTAATTTCCATTATTTTTCTGTCAATTTCAATCGATGATTCTTTCACCAAAGCTCTTTGACTGATACCGGCATTGTTGATTAAAATATCGATTTTTCCGCTGAGGCCGATAATTTTTTTTACAACATCCGAAATGCCTGTTGTGTCAATCAAATTGATCGGTTCAACAATGCAATTGGAGGAGTTTTCACCACAATTGTTTTTCACACGTATAAGCTCAGCTTCATTTTCCGATGACATGACTACTTTTGCGCCTAATTTTATATATTGATATACCAATTCTTCTCCCATTCCCGAAGAAGCCCCGGTTATCCAGACTACTTTGTTTTGCATTATATTTTATACTAAAAATTTGAGATAATTTTATTTTACAAGCTTAGTTCAAATCTTTGTGCAAACCCAAAAAAAAAACTATTTTAGTTGCACAAAGAACAATAAATTCGGGTAAAATTTTCAGGTCCAATCGAAGACTACACCAATGTATTCGTCTTTAGAATTTCTCAAACCTTCATATATTTCGGAAGCTTGTTCCGGTTTTGCTTTGTGTGTATAGAATGGCTCGATAATCAATCTGCCTTCGTTGATTAAGTTCAGAATAATCGCAGAATTTCTTTCCATAGAATGTTTTGTAAACTCAATAGGGAAAGTAGGATAAATGAATTCCAAAGAACCTTTAATTTTTACATCTCTGTGGAAATAATGAGAATGTGCCAGAAAATCGGTCAGGTTGGTTTGAAAAGGAGCACGGGGTGAACCTAAAAGAATAATTTCGCCATGTTGTGCGATTAGATCCATATTGGAAGCAGCAACTGCCGCCATACCCGAAGCTTCGATCAATGTTGTAAATCCCTTACCCTGAGTTATTTCTTGAATTTTTTCTTTGTAGGATTCCTGACTTGAATTTATAAGATGCTTGATACCGCACTTTGAAGCAATAGAAAGTCTTTTTTCACTTACATCCATCCCAATTACAGTTGCTCCTTGCAAACCAGCCAATTGTGCCGCAAAGTTACCAATAGGGCCCAGTCCAAGAACACCAACATAATCACCCAGTTCAATTTCAGATACACGGATAGAAGTCATTGCAATACCAGCCATGTGGGTAAACGAGGCCAAATCGGGTCTGATTCCTGCGGGCAATTTTACACACATTCCATGCCAACGATCTGTTATATCCAATTTAAAGAATTCGGCATGAGGGCCAAAGGTATAAACAAGATCACCCACTTGGAGATGTTCTACACTTGTTCCTTTTTCTATAACCTCTCCCACCGAGGTATATCCAGGCACACCGGGAATAGGAAACCAACCTTCAATTCCTTGAAGACAAGCCAATTCAGTTCCAGCACTCACCTGTGTAAACAAACTTTTAACAATAACTTCGTTGGGGTGTTCTATCGTCAACTCAACTTCGATACTTTCCAAACGAACCTTATTCGGTTCATAACATAATACTTGACGTCTTTTCATAAGGATATAATTTGAAATTTGAAAAAAGTTTTTTTAATCTGCTAAAGTTGTTTCGTTTTTTGAATTTAGCAGATTTCATTATTAAATATTTATGGTTTTAACTCCCGTGGCTTTTTACCTTTTCTCCACTGATCTTCAATACTTTCGAGTGAAATACCTTTGGTTTCGGGAATATAAAAATAGCCCCAAATAATACCCACGATGCTGAACACCGCAAACAACCAAAAAGCGCCCGATGGCGAAAGTAAATTGATAAGTTTGAAAAAAACAAAGGCAATCAAAGCATTGAAAAACCAATGCGCAAATGATCCGATACTCATACCTACGCCTCTGGCCTTTAATGGAAATACCTCCGAAATCATGAGCCATCCCAAAGGTCCCAAACTTGTGGCAAAAAATGCGATATACAACAACATACTTCCTACGGTAAAATATTTTAAGGAATCGCCCAAAGCATCTTTGAAATAGAAGGATATACCCAAAGCAATCAAAGACAAACAAATACCGGATAAACCCACAAAATAGAGTGGCCTCCGCCCTACTCTATCCAAAAGAAACATGGAGAGAATGGTAAAAATCACATTGACAGCTCCCACAATAATCGAGGGAAAAATAGAAGCTTCGTTTGAAACAAATCCAGCCATTTTAAAAATAAGGGGGCTGTAATAAATAATCGTATTGATTCCTGAAAACTGCTGAATAAAGAAAATCACAACTGCAATAGTAAGTGCAGGTCTTAACCAAGGTTTTATGATCTCCCTCCAAGCACCACCCGATTCTTTGTCCAATTCTATTTCTTTTTTCATGTTTGAAATAGAAAGTTCAACTAAACTGGAATCTTCCACTTTATTCAGAATTTCTCGGGCTTTGTCTTCAAAACCTTTGCTAAAGAGCCATCGGGGAGTTTCCGGAACAAAGAACATACCAACAAAAAGAATCACAGAGGGAATGAAACCAACCAAAAACATCATTCTCCAAGAGAAAGGATCACCATTATTGGCAATAGAATAATCCGTAATATAAGAAACCAGTATTCCAATTGTAATCATGAGCTGATTCAATGAGACCAATGCTCCCCGGCTTTTTACTGGTGAAATTTCGGCAATGTAAAGCGGCACCGCAAAAGATGCAATACCAATGGCAAATCCAATCACAATTCGACCCAGTATCAAGAATAAATATGTAGGCGCAAATGCAGTTTGCACTGAGCCAACAGCAAAGATAATTGATGTGACTATGATGACCTTTTTTCTCCCCCAAATATCCGTAGCCTTGCCACTTAAAATTGATCCTAAAATAGCACCAATCAAAACGGCAGTGGTAACAATTTCGGTCTGACTATCGGTAAGTCCCCAACCCGCAGCATCTTTCAAAAAAGGTAAGGCGCCGCTGATAACACCGGTATCAAATCCAAATAACAATCCGCCCGTAGCAGCTATGGTTGAAATGATAGCAACCAATAATTTGTTCTGTTTTTGTTTCATTTTCAAATCAGGTAAATAATTTCGTGTTTTTAAGATTTACAATGCTTCTGTTAGCCCAATCTTCCTCTTTTTTTATAGTGTCTTCTAATTGGCTTAGCGGTGGTGTCCATAATTCGAGAATAGCACTCTGGCAACGGTCAAATAATCGAATTTTTTGAACCAATAAGGAAATATCCAACATACCTTCACCAGCAGGAGTTCCTTCAACAACAAATCCCATTTTATGATCGATTCTGCGTACCGAAAAATCTTTCAGATGCAAGTTTACCGTATATGGCACCAATAGATTGGTAATTTCTGTTACACTTTCTCCAGCTCCGATGGAATTTACAGAATCGAGACAAATTCCCACATAACTTTTATCGGAATTTTCAATGATATATTTGAATTCTTGAGCTTTCAGTCGATCATGGTTTTCAATGGCAAGAATAATTTTTTTTGACTTTATCAATTCCAAATTATTTTTGATGATTTGAACAATTTCATCAAGATTGGGTTCAAAATTTTGTTCATCAATGACAAAGCGTAAAATTGGAGAATTAAAGTAAGAAGCAAGCTCAATAAACTTAGGAAGCTTCTCATTGGTCATGCCTCTTGCTCCTATTTCAATTGAGATACCTTTATCGGCAGCATAGCGTTTGATTCGATCAATTTCGGACAGCGGGAGTAATGAAATGTCGAGATTATCTGCAATTTGTAATGTGGTAAGTTTGTAATATAAAGCCTTGTCAATCAAATCATAAGCAGTTAGTTTTTTTTCCGGATCATATCCGGGCACACCAATGCCCCAAGTAAAAGTGTATGTGCTGATTCCTAATTTCATCTCGAAGTTTGAATAAAAAATGGACCAAAATATCTGGGAAATTTTTCACAAATTAAGTGTTTTTTGCTCACAAAGTTTTTATGTCCAACAAAATACCATAATCAATAAAAATTTACTGGCAGCATTCTTCTCAGAAATAAATTCGCAGAAACGCTGCCCAGATTCTTGAAACTGTAAAAACAGAAAAAATTCCTCTTTCAGTTCAAAATAGGTTTAAATATAAAAATTCCTACGCTGCGAACTTTTTATTTCTAAAAATAAATATCAATAAAAATAAAGAAAGGATGAATTCAATCAAGAAAAATCGCATGATCATAACTTCTCCGGTAACATAAAACTTAACAGAATTTATAGTATTTAAATCAGATGGCAGTTCAATTTTTAAATAATAACCACCAGCTCGATCAATTCGATATTTCTCCGATTCTGATGTTTTGCTATTGCTACCTTCATCGTCATATTCATAGAAGAAAATACCTGAAATGGTATGAAGAACTTCCTTCTGCTGGTCGAGAATTTCCATTTGTATTTCATAATCCATTATTTCGCTGCTTTGAAGGCTTACATCAATTCCAATTTCGCAAGTTTTGTAGCGTGCATCAATAATAATGGGCTGTTTGGTAATATAAGTTTTCGTTCCGGGTTCATCCGATTGAATTGAATCAAATTCTCCCAAATCTAAAGGAATCTGAAAACTTGCCAAATTCTTAGAAAAAGGCGAAATGAAAGATAAAAACAAGAAAAAGCCGGAAACAAAGACAGAAATTTTCAATAAAGTTCTAATCTTGTTGTTCGAAATGCTTTGCTTTTCAGTTAATCCTTTGGTATTCAATGCTTCCTGAACGGATGGATTATCACTGAAGGCAATTTGAACATCTTTGGTTGGAACGCTGGATTCCTGGAAAAACTCAATTTCTTTAATCGTAGAATCTTCCGTTACTCGCCATTCAACGATATAAGTACCACTATATCTGCCATTATAACTTGCAAAACGAATTCTTTCTCCCGTTCTTATTTCGTAAGTGCTTTCTCCTTCAAAAAAATCTATTTGAGCACTACCAATTTCTTGTACATTGTAAATTTTTTCACCCGAAATAAAATCAAGCAAAGCTGTGCCGTTAGGCAGATTAGGAAATACAGGTGTTATCGCTTTCGACAAGGAAAAACCTTCTTCATCTTCAATAAGATAAAGCTTTGTATTATCGTCTGCCATTAGCAGCCATTCGTCATAAGACCAATCTTCGGTTTCATAACCGTTTTCGCCGTCTTCATCCCAGAATTCTTCGAATTGACTATTCCAACGGTTTCGACCTGTAACAATATAAAGCTTGTCGTCGATGGTTGCAGAAAGGCCTAATTTTATAAAAGAACGAGGTGGATAATTCATCGGGTTTCCCAAGGATGAAATTATTTTGTGTTCCTCTGTGTTTGCTTCGGTAACTGTTCCACAATAAGCGCAGGCAACATATTGCGTATGCTTTTTGAACAATTGAATTTCGCCACCGCATTGCGTACATTTGTACTGTAGGATGGACTTAATCTTATAAGTTTGGGAATTGTCTGTCATACTTCTCTGGAAAATTTAATATCATCCAAAAATAATTCTTCTCCGATATTAAAAACGACTTCTTCGGGAAGGTACTCTATATTCACGGGAATTCCTTTTCCGTAAAGGATTCCATCAATGTAATCTGCCTGTTCGCCGGGAGTTATTTGAAAAAACAGTTCTCCTTCTCCACCCATAACATAAGCTTTGCTTTTTTCGGTAATGAATACTGCCTCACCATTCACATCAATGACAGATCCCACTTTGGTTTGTGAGTATGGAGGAAGATTTTTTAACACTTGTTTTCTTTTGAAAAGTATAAACTCCCCCTCGTCTTCTTGCAGCCAAAGTTCCTCACCTTCAAGATCATCGATGATTAGCAGCCATTCGTCCCAAAATCCGTCTGCATATTTGTAGCGAATGCGTCCAATGACTTCAAACTTTAAGTGTTTTAAGGTTCCGGTAGCTCCAATGAAGAAGACAGATCCATAATCGATCAGTTTTACTTTTTCACCTTGGGCGAGTAAACCATCAGTATTCAAAAAAGTTGATTGATTGCAATAGGGGCATACAACCATTTTTGAAAAACGATGACGAACTTCTAAATTTCCTCCACAAGATGGACAATTTATTGAGGTTGTTGACATTTTGCTTCTGTATTTTCAGACAAATTTAATTATATTTGTCAAATAAAAAAATTTCGAATTAAAATCATAAAGTAAAATATGGAAAAAATGAAAACCAATATAAGAGCCATCATCTTTGATTTTGATGGAACTTTGGTTGATTCAATCGAAGATATTGCAGACTCCATCAATTTTGTTTTTCATAAAAACCAGATACCTGTGCATCCTGTTTCGGATTACAGAAAATGGATCGGCGATGGACTTCTAAGTTTAATGGAAAGGGCCACAAACCATGTTCAAATTTCGGCTGAAAAATTCCATAGTCTAACATTTGAAGCAAAGAATTATTATGCAGATCATTGTTTAACAAAAACTTGCATGTATGAAGGCATTGCAGACTTGCTCAACCAAATTTCGAAACAAAAAATTAGCATGAATATTTTATCGAATAAACCTCATGCCATGACAGTTCAAATGGTTGATGCACTGCTAAATAACTGGAAGTTTGATTATATCTTTGGTCAAAGAGAAAAAGTGGAAAAAAAACCTGATCCTGCAGCTGCCAATGAAATTGCTTCGCTTCTCAAAATTTCTCCTCATGAAATATTGTTTATAGGCGATAGCACCAACGACATCCTTACTGCTCAAAATGCAGGAATGATACCTTTGGGTGTAACCTGGGGCTATGGAAAAGAAGATGAAATAAAAGCTTATGCGAAGTTTTTTATTTTGAATAAAGCTTCGGATGTTTTGAAATATTTGAAAGAATAAATCAATAATATTATAAAATGAAAAATCCATAAGTACATGTATATTATGTACTTATGGATTTAAAATATCGCAAAAAGCTTAGTCTCTTCCAGAAAGTAAGGACATAAGTCTTAAAATTTCTAAGTATAACCAAATGAGTGTAACCATGAGGCCAAAAGCACCGTACCACTCGAAGTATTTGGGAGCATTAGCTGCAGCACCTTGTTCTATAAAATCGAAATCCAATACCAGATTTAATGCAGCTATAACAACAATGGCCAAGCTGATTAGGATAGAAATGATTCCACCATCATGCAACATAGGAAGCTGTACACCAAACAGTCTAAGTACAAAGGTTACCATGTAAAAAATAAAAATACCACCCGTAGCTGCAATTACACCACTTTTAAATTTCTCGGTAGCTCTAATAACACCGGTTTTATACGCAAAAAGCAATGCAAAAAGAACACCAAATGTTAAAATTACCGCTTTGAAAACAACTCCTTCATAGAGATAGGCAAACATAGCCGAAATAGCACCTAAAAATAAACCTTCAAATAGAGCATAAAGTGGTGCTGTATAGGCAGAATATTGTTTTTTAAATATGGTAACAATAGCAGTAATCAATCCACCGATGACACCCACAATCATTAATGGCATTGTCAAAGTACTTCCTTTCATGGCCAAGCTCCAGGTATATGAAGCTGCAAGCACAACAATCAGGAGCATTAGTCCAACTTTGTTCACCGCTCCTTGTATGGTCATTGTTTCAGAAGATTCAGCAACGGAAATCCTATTGAATATACTTTTATTCATTGCAGGATTCGAAGTTTGAGAAAACAGTTTCATAGTATTAAGAATTAAATTTCAACAAATAATCTATTGCAAAAGTAATAATTATTGTCCAATTTCCCAAAGTTTGAGAATTTTATCTTTGGAACCTGTTGCAAAAAATTTGCCATCGTTGCTTATTGCAATGCATTCTATCCAACCTGTGTGTCCCGAAAATTTACTTTTTTCTTTTCCATCTCTATCCCAGATAATTATGTTTTTATCATTCGAAATCGTTATGAATTTAGAAGCATCTGGGATAGCTACAATACCTGTAATTTTGGCAGTATGCCCCGTCAAGGTAGTGATACATTTCCCTGAATTGAAATCCCAAAGTTTTGCAGTATTATCACCAGAACCACTGGCAATGTTAACGCCGTCTTTAGATATAGAAACCCCTTTCACAAAAGAAGTATGTCCTGTTAAGGTTTTTGTGCATTGATTATTAGCTATATCCCATATTCTGATACTTTTGTCGGCAGATCCACTGATAATGAAACGGCCATCGGAACTTGCCGTTATGCAATGAACTTCTCCGGTGTGTCCGGTGAAAGTTCTGACAATTTGACCATTTGCTGCATCCCAAACTTTGATGTTCCTATCATCGGATGCACTAAGGATATATTTTCCGTCTGCAGAATAAGCAACAGACATAACCCGTTGTGTATGAGAATCTAACTTCTTAACCATACTTCCATCTGCCACCGACCATTGTTTTAACTCGATTAAAAAGTCGGGACTGTCAGTTCCACCGCCACTTACCAGATATTTACCATCAGGACTAAATGCCAACGAAAACACCATTCCAACAAGACCTTTGATAGATCGAACTAAAGTACCCGTTTCGGTTTCCCAAATGTTTATAATTTTATCTTCACCCCCACTGGCGATCAGCTTGCCATCTGCGCTAAATGCAACAGCTTTTATCGTTCCCTGATGACCATTAAAACTTCGTACAGGAGTTTGCGCAATAGATGAAAAACAAATAAATCCAAAAAATAATATTAATAAATTAGTCTTCATAATTCAGAGATTAAGTTCAATAAGCTTGTATTGAGGAGAATGAAAAATATATTCCATTCTTAGTTCCTTACTTAACGACAAAATTAAGAAAAATAGTATAAAAAATGAAATATTATGGAATTATTGCAAGCAAATAAAATCAAAAGGAACCTCTGACATTTCTGCATATTCTCTGCCGGCTTCCTCAATATCCTCATCATTGGCAGGATAATGCCACTTTACTTTAACATTGTATCCACTCTCGTGGTATTCATTAAACTTGATGAACATATCCAGAAAAACCTTAGAGCTGGCAGTATTAAAGTACTCCAAGATAAAATCAATTTCAGTCTCCTGATTAGGATTTGAAAAGTACTGTTCAAACCATTCAATTACAGGTTGATAAAAATCGTAGGCATCATGAGGATATGAGTTTCCTGAAATGCGAAAAACATTGTTGGATTTGTCTAAAACAACAAGAGGTTCTCCCTCTTTAGGATTCAAGTTTAGTGTTTTCATTTCAAGCATTGGTTATGTGAAGAAAATCGGCTTTGTTTTAATCGAAAGATCTTATGCAAAGATACAAATTATTATATTTACTTAAAACTAAATATTCATAATTTTTTGTTAAATAATCTCAGAAATAAAAAAACCTGCCTTCCTTTTTTGAAATGAATGAATATGATCAAAATTTATAAAAATTAAATTTTTCTCTGATGACAAATTATTTAAGCCAATTTTTCTTTTTGCTTTTTTGCTGGAATAAAAGAAGGAAGTGACTTTTTCAGAAAGTGTCCAAAATAACAAACAGATTTCTTTACTTATTTCTGAAACCTTAGCAAGAAATAACGAACAGTTGTTTGCGGTGTGCTCATATTTATTTATCAATCAATAATTTATTAAAATATTGTTTCAAATAATTTTCCAGAATCATCTTTATCGTGTAATTCTAAAGCAATTTCATTTTTACTGAATTCAATTATTTTGTCATACTATGTTGCATTCTAATATATAATATCTAAATAGGTAAATAAAGTCAATGATTTTAAAACATCCGGCTTGGAATTTATATCTTTTAATCCATCGCAAACCTTATGCATCGTTGCTTTCAAAGAATCATATATTTTATTAAACAAATATTTTTCCCTTATTTCATCCCACAAATGCTCTGTTGGATTGACCTCAGGGCTATATGGTGGTTGTATTAAAAAATGTATATTTTTAGGTATTCGTAAATCTTTTGATTTATGCCATCCTGCTCCATCAACCTGCATAATTACTTCATTATCTTTAAAATCAATTGAGACGTTTTCCAAAAATATATTCATCATTTCTGTATTTGTATTTGATAAAATTAATGAACTCATTTTTCCTAATTCCGGACATCGCTGCATATACATAAAAACTTTCTCTTACAATTTGCTTTGGAACTAATGGTCTTATTCCAATTGGTGCCCAAGAACTTTGTGGAGTATTTACTCGAACAAAACGCCCTTCATCTTGAGTAGTAATGATTACCTTTTCCCGATCAAGATTTTTATTTTCAATAATTTTTTCTACTTCGCTTTTGAAGTTTTTTTAAAAGTCTCCTGTGCTTCCTTATCCTGTTTGGGATGACATGGCATAGGTACTATTTTACGCCAACCATGTCTTTCCAGTAGCCTATAAATAGTGGTTTTATGAACTTCTTCGCCTACCTTTTGCTCAAAACATTCTTTAATCTCTGATGCGGTAGCTATTTGTCCTTGTTTTGCTTTATCTACAAATCCATTAATAAATTCAATTTCCTCTTCCATAGTTAGATATGAATTTCGTCTTCCTCCTTTGCCTTGAGTTTCTATCGCTTGAGTTCCTATTTTATTGTATTGGGAAACTGTCTTGTGTACAAGTGCTTCTGAAACATCTAAATGATTAGCTATTTCAATTGCCTTCCTTGGATAATTGACAGCATTGTGTATTATCAACCATTTTTGAATTCGCCAAAAACCTATTGTTGTTTTTATTTTTGAGGTGAGTTCTTCTTTTGATAAATGTGCTTTTGCTTTTGATACTTTGCTCATATTTTTTTTTGCAAAGATATATATTTATTTTATATGTCAGAACGCTAATTAGTATAAACCAAAAATTTTAAAAATTGATTTATTATACTTATTTAGATTTATTTAATTGATTATTAGGAATATAAAATTTTTAAAAATTGATTCTTAAATTTTAAAAATTGATCCGAATAGTTATTGGAAATGCTTTATTTTTTTTCTATAGATTCGTATGATTGCGAGCAATGGTTTGGTAGAGTGGGTAACAATAAATATTTTTGAGATTATTACATAATCTAAAACGATTCGATTTTATCGCTTTGATAATTACTTTTAGTACATTCGATGATAGGTTCGATATTTTGACAATTCTGAAGACCATTTATTTTCAATTTCCAGTAACAATAAACACTGGTGAAACCGTTATATCACTATTTTTGAAAATAATATCGTTTTCAAATTTTGTTCGCATGTCTTCGTTTAAAGATTCTACAAAAACAGCAAGCACAATCCTATTTAGGTTTAAACTTTGTGCATATTGAGATGCTTGATCAATTGCAGAATAAAATCCATCTTCGTCTGTAAATGATTTTATTTCAATAATATACAATAATTTATCTTTTCTTATCAAAATGTCCACTTTCCCATTTCCTGTTGGAAATTCGGGATATACATGAGCTTTTTGATGTAAAAATGTTTCCAAAAAACCAACAATATTGAAATGAAATACGGCTTCAGTTATTTTGTTGTCTTTACGCCGTGGGGCATCTTTTAAAATCCAATCTCGGTTCATTCTAAGATACTTTTCGTATCTGCGCAAAATATTTGGAATATTAAAACCAATTATTTCACGATCTTTCCTGATGATTGAATCACTTAAATCTTCAAACGGAATATAAACTGTGCCATAAGAATCAAATAATTCGCGTCTGAATCTATTAAACAATCTTTTTTGAATGAAAGGACAGGTAAATTTGGCATATTTTTTATTTTCATTTTCTTCAAAAACTTCTTCAAATCTGATGATTCCATTCATGTAAAGATAATTATGAACAGGATCATCAAAAGTAAATTCAACTTTTCCAGTTGTTCTGAATATATCTAATAAGTATGGTTTGTATTCTGGTTGATTTGCTTTACTTATCAGATTCATTATTGTATTGTTAGGAAGGGTCTGATTAGCACAGCTTAGCGCATATTTCCAATGCCCAAAATTAATGGGGTTATCAGTTTCCTTGTTATAAGTTTCTGTGAGCAATTCACCAAACCAAGAAACCAAACCCGGTTGCCCTTGTGTTTCATAGAAAATATCATCTACAACATCTTGTTCAATTTTTTGATTACTTTCACGTTGATACCAATCGAACATTTCCTGCACTTCTTCTTTTGTAAGGTTTGGAACATGTATGCTTCGTTGGATATTAAAAGGTGAGCCCGTTTTGTTATCGATACCTAAAACACTACGCACTCCAATAAGTGCGACACCATGCAAAATGTAGGTTTTTTCAAAAGCTGATTTTGATGTTTCGTTTTTTCGGTTAAGAAATATATCTCGAAAACGTGCTACTATTTTTTGTATGACATTACCTTCAAGTGCATCAAACTCATCCAAAATTAGTATCAAGGGTTTTTTAAAATATTGACTTGTAAAAACTTCTTTAAAATCTTTTAAATTATCAAAAAATGGTAAAGATATTTTAAAATATTTAG
>Ga0316608_1000259_pt1 | contig 27194 bp, 25 predicted proteins | sample MIS2016152B_MG_FD_207673 | JGI IMG/M metagenome (GOLD analysis project Ga0316608, IMG submission 207673) | Microbial mat bacterial communities from Middle Island sinkhole, Lake Huron, Michigan, United States - MIS.2016.152B | ecosystem: Environmental > Aquatic > Freshwater > Lake > Sediment...
TTATGACGCATAAACTAAAATATGAAGCCGCAATAGATGTAATCGGCAAAAGACCTTTGAATCCTGAGTTCTCACTTGCTTCTTGTAGAGTAATGTATACGGGGAAAAATCGTAATCGTTCAAATATGAGCAAGCAGGCTGCTGACAAAGCATTGCAATCTATATATAATGTTCCAGTTGTCGCTGAGGTTCTACATCGAGAGGGAGACGATAAAGACTTCGGTTCACATGGTGGTAAGATTATAATAGATAGTACTGGTGTAAAGTACGAACAGACAACTGTTCCATATGGCGTTGTTCCTGAAAGCGCAAATCCAAGATGGATAAATTATAATGGTAAGGAATATCTTGAATGCGACGTAATATTATGGACAGGGCGTTATGAGGACTTAAACATCTTAGTTGAGGACGTAAATAAAAAAAGACCGCATTCTATGGAAATTACCGTAAATAGTTCTGAAATTGGAAATGATGGTTATGAATATGTAAGTGATTTTTCATTCTCAGCATTAACTATTTTAGGTAGTGAAGTAGAGCCGTGTTTTGAAGATTCCGCTGTGAGCCTTTATAGTAATAATAACTTTAACTCACGTTTTGAGGAAATGATGAACGCGTATTCTAAAATAAATAAAAATGGAGGCGCGGAACATATGGATGAAAACGCAGGTAATGTTGAAGTAACAGCAGAACCGGAAACCAAAATAGATATAGAAGTCGTTGAAGTTGTTGATACGAAAGAAGATTTTGAGTTAGCAATAGTAGATATTGTTAAAGAAGAAGTTGTTGAAGTTGTAGAAACAGTAACAATAAATGCTTCTGATTACGCTGCTGAAAAAGCGGGTTATGCTTTAACAATAAGCAGCCTTAATACTAAGGTTGAAGAGTTGGAAAAGTCGGTTGCCGCTTTTGAAAAAGCGTCCGTAGAACTTAATGGGGAGTTAACAGAATTAAAAAGTTATAAACTTTCTATTGAGACTGCTATAAATAAAAACGCTATAGACGAAGTATTGGAAATGTTTGAAGCACGCTTATCAGAATTACTAGATTTCACAGAACTCAAAGAAAATGCTTATAATATGACAAAAGAAGACGTTGAAACAAAATGTTATATTATGGTAGGTAAAATGAACTTCAAAGTTACATCTAAGAAAGAGAATATCAAAAAGGCATTCTCTGTAATAAATGTAAACTCTGATTCAGAGATAGATGCAAAATTAAATATATTGGACGCTTATAAGGTCTAATATAAAATAACACTTATTTGGAGGATTATAAAAATGGCTAATCAAATAACAATCAATAAAGTTTCTAAGGATGCTACTATCGTAACTCTTGTTGCGCCTGCTTCTACTGTTAATGGTAGTTTGCTTGCAGTCGGTTCAAAAAACACAGACGGTACTTTCGCTGCGGCTGCTCCTGCTGCTGTAACAGATACTAATGTTGCTCTTGTTGCTACCCCTACTGATTCTTACGAGGCAGAAAAGGTGGACAATGATTTCGTAATAGCAACTTCTGCCCTTGTTCGTGCTTATATACCTTATGTTGGTTTTACAATCACTGTTCCTGTTGCTAACATTACTGCTACAGCGGCTATCACAAAGGATTATGTAGTTGTTCCTAAAGCAAGTGCTGTTAAAATGGAATGCTTGGCAACTGTTGCTGGCACAGAAGCTGTTGTATTTACAGTAGAAGAACTGCTCACAGAAAACGGTGTTGCTTCAGTAACGCTCCGTTGCATTAAGGCTTAACCTATAAGCCTTAAAAATGATACAATACTTAACATAAAAGACACATAATGGAGGATTATAAAAATGGCTAAAAATGTTAATTACAGAGCACTTGCTGCTGACGCAGTTCGTGGTACATCTATGGTTGGACAATTCTCAAAGAGTGACCTTAATACACAAATACGTGAAATCGTACGTGAAGTTTGTGGTGGGGAATGGAATAAAGGTAACTTTATGACTAATCGCTACAAAGTTTACGATATAATGGCAGAAATGATACCTGCTGGTATACAGGCTGTTCTAGCTGGTAAGTTCGACGCTTTCGCAGATTTCAAAGACAGCGAACTTGGTGATTCAACTTCTTTCCAAGTTGAAGACAATTCCTTGTTTAAGGTTTATACAACCGCTCATGGCACAACTGATATAGCTCGTCAAACGATACATAACCGTTCTTTCCGTGTATCTACAACTAGCAAGATGATAAAGATTTACGCAGAGTTCGACGCTATGATGAAAGGCACAATTGATTTCGCAGGGATGGTAACTAAAGTCGCTGCTTCTTTTGCTAATGAGATTGGGTTAATGATTTCTAATGCTATGTATGGTTCATATAGCTCAGTAGGTTCAAACTTCAAGGCTACTGGTGTTTTTGATGAAGATACATTGGATGATATCATAGCAAACGTTAAGGCTGCTACTGGCGCAACTTCTATTAATATCTTTGGCGACGTTAAGGCACTCAAACAGATTTCAAACGTGTTTGGATATTCTGATGCTGCTAAGGACGCTGCAAACGCCCTTGGTTACTACGCTACATATGGTGACTCACAACTTATAGCTCTTCCTCAGGCTTATCTTGCTGATAAGACTTTCGCTGTTAACCGTGCACACTTGATAATCGTTCCTGCTGGCGAAAAGATTGTTAAGGTAGTTATGGAGGGTGGTGCTATTGTTGTAGATAGCGAAGCTTCTGCTTCTAACTCTTTGCAGACTGAGTATGTATTCGGTAGAGACATTGGTGCTGCTGCGATGACAATCGTTGACGGTGGATACGGGTTCTACAAATTGTCATAACCCATAAGGGGTGGTTGGAATATACCACCCCTTATTTTTAATAAATATATGATAAATGTGAGGTATTTTATGGCTACTATAAAAAAAGCAACTGTTGAAAAGAAACCAACCGTTATTAAGAAAACGGAACCTAACATACAAGAAAAGCCGATGCTCGATATGGATACTGTCAATAAAATGATACAACTTGCTGTTGCGCAAGCATTAGAGAGCACAAAATCTAAAGAAATTGAAAATAATGCAGAAGTTGTAAAAGTTGATTTCGAAAAGAAAAGACGTGAAGTAGACACTACTGGTATAGAAAAATGCAAAGTTGTCTTAACGAATAATACTTTTGGCAAGTTCGTAGTAGGGTTAAAAAAGAGTAGGAGCGGCGGCGCTTTGTTTTTGGGTACAATGGATGAACATGGCGATAGTTGTGAATTAGAGTATTCTGAATATATAGAATATGCCTCACAGAATCTAAAATTCTTCAAAAGCGGAGAATTGGTTATATCTGATGTAATAGGTTATGATTATGATAGTTTTATATTAAAGAATAATTTGGCACATTTGTATTTAGATAAATACAAGGTTACTGAACTGGAAAATATATTTGACGCTCCATACAATGAGTTCTCTGATTTTTTAAATGCTAATACGAGTATATTTGAAACTGCGCTTATATTATCCTGCGAGTTGTATAAAGTCGGAAAGTTTAATCACGGAGATAAGCAAGCGTTTTTTAGAAATATTGTTGGGGCAAACTCTTTACCTTATAATTAACTGACGGAGGTATTTTAATGTCTACTCCTAAAAGAGATATATTTGACAAGTTTACGTTAAATGCATATGACAAAAATATATTTACCGTCTATTCAGAAAATACAAGGAACATACTATTAGACGGGTATTTGAACAAGGCGGCTGCATTACATTTTAAGGACTGCAGAAAAGATTTAACTGAGTACACTTCTGCGGTTAGATTATCTGAAACATTTGATAGCGACGGTGTAACATATGTTATATCTGATTATCCAAGTGCTTATGACGATTCCACCGTTGAATTATCTTGTACTGTTGATGGCATTAGCGTTGATTATATTTTTGATAAAGATACATTTACATTCACATTATCCGTAGACCCAGGAGATAACAAAACTGTTGTATGTGGTTATTTATACGCTGGTGAGTTTGAATCTGATTTAACGGATGAAGAGCAATGGATTCTTGCGTTGGCAATGATAATAACACTTGCGAACTTTAATTTATATGCTACTGATAAGATGCGTGATAAGATAGTTACAAGTGATTTCTCGGCACCACATTCTCCTGCACAGTTGTTAAAAGAATTAAAAGAAATAAAAGAACTTGCAGAGCGTGATGTACATAGACGTATTGTTTCATATACTATGTCTACAATAGACCTAATAAACTTTTTATAATGGGGGTTTAATTAAATGACAGATTATACAATAAGGTTCGCAAAGTGGTTCGGCACTAGTACACCTGTAAATGCTGTAAAGGCATGTTTGGTTCTTGATGGCGCTTCTGAAACTTTGACAATAAAAGCACCTCTTGTTGGCACAGAGGGCAATGATTATTCTGTAGAAGTAGTTGTTGCAAAAGGTAATAGCAAGGCATTGAGCGCTGCTTATGTTGGTAGTAAATTAACTATTGCTTTGGGTACAGATGGTAGTGGCGACCCTGACGATGCAAAAAATACCTTCGCTTTGATATCAGCGGCTGTAAATGCAGCGGGCTCATTAGTTGTAACCGCAAGTGGTGTTGACCTATTAGACGCAGCGGTTACGGAAGACGCTCTTGCTGGTGGGCAGTACGCTACAAAGACTGGTTGTGCTACGCTTATAAATATAGCTGGCGTGCATTATACTAGTGAGGGTGGCGTAGATATGTATTCAACTAATGGTTGGAAATCTGCAACTCCTGCGTAAAGGAGGTATAAAATGGCATATGCATTTTTAGAGTCCTTTGTTGCTGACATGCATACAGGTAAGGAATTGCAAATATCTGAGATGTCTGAGTTAATATCACAGGACTTTGAAGACAATGCCAATTTTTATGAGATTTATAAAAACTTTGATTACACAAAAACATATAAGGTTATTATACGTGAATCGAGTTCTTATAAACAGAATGTACCTGTAAAGAAGATAATACTAAAACCATATTCCACTGTTGATTCAGATATAAAGCAAGGAGATTATGTAAGTTATTATATAAATGGGGTTCTTACACATTCTTTGGTTCTTAGTTTAGATACACAGTATAAGTTTAATTCTGTTGGAAGAATAGCATATTCTAATAATACACTAAAATGGATAAACGAGTATGGTGTATTAAGAAATGTTGTTTGTGTATTTAATAATCCAAATACCTCTGGTTCAACAATATCAGAGTCTAAGTATATAGACTTAATCACAAAAGATAAGTGTCTATTTGTTCAGAAGAACGCAGAAACATTGGAAATAGAAACTGGTAATCGGTTTATATTTGGCAAATCTGTATTCAAAGTAGGGCACATAGACGATTATTCTATAAACAATATATACATTATGTATATTGAGTTGGATGAACTTAATTCTGAGGTTGATAATTTTACATTAGGTATTGCAGATTATATTATGCCTTTATATAGCGTTATAATCAATTCTGAGGCTTCTGATTTAACAATAGGGGAACAGTATCAGATATTGTATACAACGGTTAAGAATGGCGTACAAGTAGTCGAGGAGGTCAACTGGTCTTCTTCTGATATAACAAAAGCAACTGTTGATTCTACAGGCAAGGTAACGTGTATTGCAGTTGGGAATGTTACTATAACAGCAACACTTAAAAACAACACAACAATAGCTGATACAATTGTTTTGAGCATAGTTAGTGTAAAGGAAGATAATAAATATATAGAAGTTACACCTGGTACTTCTACTATAAGAACTAACGAACAAGTTACATTTGTTGTAAAAACGAAGAATAACGAAGCGTATATACCAGGAACATATACAATAACAAAAAATAACACAAGTTCTGGTTCGTTCTCATTTACAAAAACAGCGGATACATTCACTGTGAAAAACACAGGTGGTTCTGGAAGCGTAGTTGTAAATATAGCGGATTCAGTAAGTGGACTTTCAATAACAAAAACACTTGTTCTAAAAGGACTTTGGTAAGGGGGGTTAGTAATGGCAGTATTTAAAAACGCTGAAAGTAATATAATAGCACTATTGCTAACTCTTTCCGAAGACAAAGACTTTTTGAGGCTTATCTCAATAGACACAGCAGATGCATTGTCAAAAGAGCCTACTAAAAGTTTTTATGACCTCTTAAATGACAGAATCTCAATGAAACCCAAAACCGTCTCTCCCACGGTTGAAAAAGGTACATTCTTAAATTGTTGGATAAAAAGTGCTAATAAAGCTGGTGTGAACAACATATATCAATATGATACTATTATAGTAATAGATATAATGTCACATTTGGATTTATGGCAGTTAGACGATAATTTAGTTAGAGTGTATAGATTGGGTGACATTATTGATGATGGAATGATTAGAGCGAAGATAAACTCATTAGCAGGCGAGGCAATCTTGGAATCCCCTACTTTTATTCCTTATAGCGAAAACTTTCAGGGGTTTAGGTTGGTGTATAAATACACAGGTAGTAGAAAGTGACAGATGAAGAATTAGATTACCGATTATTTAAGGGTATATCAATACCATTATCTAATGGTTTAATAATATCACAAAAGTCTTTTGATACTATACAAGAGGAAATTGGATATAGTATGTATGAGGGACTAGTATTTTTTATAAGCAGACTTCCGTACGAGTTTAAATTCGACTTGGAAGATGCTGGTATAGATTATACAACACTCAACAGTTTTGATTTGTTCTTAATGTTAATTGCTGCTCAATCAGAGGCGTCTATAAATGCCTTAGGATATATGTTTGAATACAAAACAAGAGACGGCGTAATAGTCAACGATAAGTTTGTATTGAAGAAATCCAATGACGGCGAAGTGTTTATAGAGTCTTTATATAGTTTAGCACGCATAGATAAAAGTTCAATAAGTGAGATAAGACGGATATTTATGAGATTATACTTTATGACCACACCAAAGGAACGTATCGCTGCTAATGATGCGGCAAAAGAGTTGATAAAAATGGATTTGGCTCAAAATAGAAAACAAAAATCCACAAGTAATATCTTCTCTATGTTGTCTTCTTTAGTGTGGGCGGCTGGTTCGTCTTATAAATATAGTGAAGTCGGAGAGCTAACACCACATCAAATACACTTAGGTTGTGAGCGTGTTAATAAGTTTCTCACATATAACCACTTTATGACTTCATATTACTCAGGTAATATCGAGGCTAAGGGGATAGATTCAAAGATAGAAAAAGTACATTGGTCTAATAAATGACATTTTAGGAGGAACTAAAAATGGCTAAATCACCTAAGAATTGGGCAATTCAGAAGATATTTAAGGTTACGGTTAAGAATGTGCTTGGTACTGTTGTATATGGTACTATGGAAGATATGAAAGAAATGAGTATCGAAAATGCACAGAATAACGTATTCTCTATGGGCGGTGTTGGTAATCCTTATCTTAATTCTTTCCAGCATTCAAAGCGCGTAACAGGAACAGCGAGTTCTGCTACATTTGATAATACTCTTGTTGGTTTAATTACTGGTACAGCACCTGTAACTGGCGCAAAAACAATAGGGTTTTATGAAGATGTGTTTATCACTTCTGACGGAGCTGTAACAACTAAGACTGCTGTTGGTACTGCAGGTTCTGAAATATTGAAGCTTGAAGTATATGGTACAGACGGATTCCCTGCTGTATTAACACAAGACGCTACTGCTGCTGCTGGTAAGTTCGCATATGCATTTGCTACCAAAGTGCTCTCTTTCTTTGCTAATGCTTATGATGACGGCACAAGAGTTCGTGTGTACTACAATATCACAACTGGTGCTGACGCGGTTACACTTTCTAATACTGCTGATGGTGAAAGCGCATCTGTACGTTTGGAAATGGTTACGTTGGTAAAAGACGAAAATGAAATAGAGTTTGCTGCTACATTAATCGTGTATAAGAGCAAGTTGTCTGGCGCATTGACATTAGGTACCGCTGCGGACGGAGAACCTGCTACATTGAACTTCAACTTTGATTCTATGGTTAAGAGTCCTTCGGATTCTAAGTTCTGGGATTTAGTAGTGTTCGATATGTCTGCTGTATCTTAATCTATTATGTGGCGGTATATATTTATTTATATACCGCCACACATTTTTATGAGGTGGGTTATGGGGTTTGCTAATTTAATTACAAATAGCAATTTGACCGTGCCTGCGGCGGAGTTTTATACTACCTTGGTAGAAGATGAAGTTATAAAGTTTATCGACCATCTCGGGATTGAACACAACGTGCGCGACATCAGGATTGATTCTGATGATACGGATTTAGTATTTGCATTTGTGAATTACAGAGACGATAGCATCGCATATTTAAGCGACGAAGCGTTCCTTAAGAAGAACTCCTTTATTTCTATTTCTGACATAAAGTTCGGTGGCGTAAAAGTTATAGGAAGCGCAGGAAAGAAAATAAAATATATGTCGATGTTTTAGAGTATATTTACGTTATACGAGGATATGTTCTAAGTCATAAAGGAGAGTATATGGATAATCCTCAGAATGACTTTATAATCAAGCGTCTCGACAAATTAGACGTTATCAGCACCCAACTTGCAGTAATTTCAAGTGAGATGACTGAAATTAAGGTGTTGACAAAAAAAATGGAAGACGTAGTAAAAGACGTGATAAAACTCGAAACTAGGGTTACAAAAAATGAATTGGATTTAATCAATCTTGCAGCACAGGTCGCAGAATTAAGATGCGACGTAGATTCTGCGTGTGATAGTATATGCAATGTTGAAAAAGACAATAGTGTTTTGATAAAAAGAGTTTTGTATGGTTTGTGTACGGCACTTTTTGGTGCTTTGATTTATACGCTTCAAAAACTTGGAGTGTTTCCCTAAATGGGTGGGCGAGAAATCGTCTGCCCATTTTTTTATGACAAAACACAAAAGATAAAATGGTAGTTTTATATTATAGTTTTGTTACAAAAAAGCAAAGGGTATCGACACATTTTTATAAAGTGTTATTATAATATTGCCACTAAAAATAATTACAATTTAAAGGCGCATACAGCAACTAAAAATTATTATTTGATATATAACAAAAATGCGTCTTGTTAAAATAAATATTAAGTGCGCACTTAATATTTATATGGGTGTGTATTCCAATGGCAGAGAAACCTGTCTAAGAAGCAGGACAGTGAGAGTTCAAATCTCTCCACACCCACCATATGCCTCTATCGTATAATGGTATTACTACGGTTTTGTACTCCGTAAATCACTGGTCAGTACAGTGTAGAGGCTCCATTATGACTATGTAGCTCAGCAGGTTAGAGCTTCTGTTTCATACGCAGAGTGTCTTGTGTTCGATTCACAACATAGCCACTTTTGCCTAGGTAGCTCAATTGGTATAGCACGTGATTGAAACTCACGGTGTAGGTTGTTCAAATCAACCCCCAGGCACCATATATTCCCATAGTCCAATGGCAGAGACAAGGGACTTAAAATCCCTGTGTTGTGAGTTCAAATCTCACTGGGAATACCATTATATGCATCGGTGGCAGAGTGGTCAATTGCGGCAGACTGTAAATCTGTTACCCTCGGGTTACTGTGGTTCAAATCCACATCGATGCACCAATTATAGGCGTATACCTCAATGATAGAGGAACCGGCTTTGAACCGGTATGTTATAGGCTTAAGTCCTATTACGCTTACCATATGGAAGATTGACAGAGTTGGTAATGTGCAAGTTTGCTAAACTGAGACTATCCTGCAGGATACAAGCGTTCGAATCGCTTATCTTCCGCCATTTATATGGAGAGTTGCCAGAGCGGCCGAATGGGCTTGTCTTGAAAACAAGAGACGTTAATAGCGTCCGTGGGTTCGAATCCCACACTCTCTGCCAAAGTTTTAATAATTGTACTTTAACAATTATTACTTATTGGAATGTAGCTCAGTTGGTAGATGCGCCTAGCTGTTAACTAGGATGTCGTGGGTTCGAGTCCCACCTTTCCAGCCAGCATACGAGTATAGCTTAGTGGCAAAGCAGTAGGCTTTTAACCTATTGACCTGGGTTCAATTCCCAGTACTTGTACCAAACCTATTTTAGTCACATCGGAGGTTTCTATGGTTAAAGTTGTCACGGTATATACAAGTAACAGTTGTAGTTATTGTAAGGTGTTAAAAATGTATTTAGAAGCAAGAGGAATAACATACAAAGAAAAAAATATAAATGATAATAACGAGTATATGTTAGAACTTGTTAATAGAAACATAATGTCCGTTCCCGTGATTATTATTGACGATAATGTAGTTATAGGGTTTAAGAAAGACGAGATAGAAAAATTACTGTCTTAGTAGAGTTTAGTGACAACATAGTGTGCAACTCATAGTATATACATTGCTAATTGATAATTAAATAGAAAAACCTAATTATTATATTGCAAATGTATTGATATGACTGCATTATACAAATTATTTGTATAATTTATCAAAACGTAGTTATACCAACACATTTGAAAATATCCGCATATTTAGAAATTATTTTGCGGAAATATGATAGCGAGGAATAAAAATATGGCTGAGCATGTGTATAATATTTTGTGCACCAAAAAAGATTGGTTAGAAGTCAACCAAGAGAACAAAGATATAATGGAAGATTATGTATTGGAACTTAAACAGAACCTTAAAAAACCATCAACTATAAAGCAATATACTAACGATTATAAAATAGTCTTTGCGTATATACTAAAAAATCTTAACAACAAAAGTCTATTACAACTTACCAAGAAAGATTTTAGACGTATGTCTATATATTTCAAAGAAGAATGTGGTCATTCAAATGCAAGGGTAAATCGCTTGATGAGCGCTATACGTAGTATACTTGATTATTGTGAAGAAGACGATGATTATGATTATGATATAAATACCGCTGGTAAAGTAAAAGGGTTACCAAAAGAATCTATTAAGGAAATTATATTTCTTACCGATAAACAAATTATAGCGTTAAAAGATAAGTTGGTTGAGCTTATAGATTATCAAAAGGCAACCTTACTTATATTAGCATATACGTCAACATGTAGAAAGAATGAACTATTTCAATGCACCAAGACGAGCTTTGTTAATAATGAGTTACTTAGTAATGAGGTAGTTGGAAAGCGTGGAAAGAAGTTTAGAGTACCTTATGATGCATTAACATTAGAACTTGCAAATAAATATCTTGAAGTTCGTGGGCAGGATGATATACAATCTATGTGGACAACGCAAGAGAAAGGAGAAACGACAGCCGTTGCCGTTAATAGTCTTTATAATTGGACTAAATACATGTCAACCCTATTATCAGAAATAGAGGGTGTTGAGATAGATTTTAATGTACATAGTATAAGGCATAGTGCATTAGATAATCTTAAAACAGGCGACCATTATTTGTGTGAATATCTTGGTTATAAAGACGGTGTACCTTTGGAAAAATTACAACTCATAGCACACCACACTTCTTCCAGTACAACACAAAGTTATTTGAAGAACAGAGACGAAGAACAACTATTAGAAATGTACAAGGTTAAGTGAGGTATGATATGAGAAAGGTAAAAGATATACGTATGGTTGCATATTTACAAACTGTTGGCGTTGAGTTCTTAGAAATGAAAAGGGAACAAAAATATGCAGGAGACGGAGAAATAGCAGTATTCTATTTTAATATGACTGATGACGATTATGATATGTATTCGACAAACTACATAAAGTCTATAATATTAGAGTATGAACAGAACTTAGATATGTTGAAGACTATGATATTTAAGTTAACAAACAATAAAATATAATTATTTGAGAGGTGTATATTATGAAGAAAAATACTAAGGTATCGTTTAATGAGTTTGAGAAGTTATCAACTATAAACAAGTTGGGAGAGTTTATGGGCGAAACAAAGTATGCAATTTCTCTACCGATTGTCGATAAAATAGCAATTGTAATGAGTTGTGTTGAATCTTCGTATAATAAGAAGACAAAAAACTTTGACGAAATAGCACTACAAACTACATTAAAGTATTTGATAATTACTTCGTATATAAAAAATGTTAACTTCCCAACAACAAAAATAAATGGTGTTGAAGAGGCTAATATAGAGGTAGTTGTAGATACATTTAATTCTACTGGGATGTATGAAAGTCTTATATCTTTAATAGCCTCTGATTACGCTGATATAGTTGCTATGCTTAATGGCAAGAAAGAAGAAATGCTTAGAGAAAATAGTGTAGCCACAATGCTTTCTGCTTTCCTTAGCAATATAACAGAACTTGACGCTGATAAGATAAAGGGAATGGCAAATGAGTTAGAGGGTTTGAAAAACCTTGATGTTGTAAAACAGTTTGCAGATTATAAAGGTAATTAAATAATGGAGGTATGCAGCAATGAAATCTGCGGTATTAAATCGAATCTTTGATAAGTATACGAGGGTTTCGAGAGAAACATTGCTGCATACCATATCAAAACAAATAGAACAACAGTTAAGGGATAATATAGAACTTACAGTATATTCGAGACCAGCGGGAGAATATGAACGAACATATTCAATGCTTAACTCAATAGCGACACAAATATTATATGACAATTCATATATAACAATGATAGGGGTAGGTACAAATCCAGATAATATGGATAGTACCTACCCTTCAGTTTTAAATCCAGGTAGAAATGATAATAGAGAGTTCATAACAGAGTGGTTAAATAATGGAACAAATGGTAGTCCTTATTTTAATCATAACTCTTGGGACTTTATGGGGATGACACAGGCACAAGTAATTGATATAGTTCATAAGGCGTTGGTAGCAGCATTTGCAGGCGTAGCATCTAATGCTACATCTGGTAGTAATCTTGTGCCCGAAACCTTAACTAAATTGTAAGGAGGGTCTTTATGGCAACAACCAATGTAGAAACAATTAAAATTAATTTTACTTATAGTAAAACCGCCCTTACCAATTTAGATAAGAAGTTAGACCAATTAAAAATAAAAGCAGCAAGTATAACACTTGGTGCTCCTGGTGCAAATGGGTTAGCTGGGCAGTTTACCAACCTAACAAATGGTGCAACACGTGCAACGCGTTCGTTATCAGGGCTTAGAACAGGTGCAGCATCTATAAATAATGTTGCCGCCGCAGCAAAAACAGCATCTTCAAATGCTTTTTCTATGGGTAATATGTTTGCAACTGCTGGTAAGAAGTTTGCTATATGGATGGGTGCAACAACTTTATTCTTTGGTGCTGTAAAGGCATTAAAATTTGGTATAGATACAATAGTTGCTTATGATACAGCGTTCACAGATTTGATGCGTGTTACAGATTTAACAAATACCTCTTTTGAAGCATTTAGAGTTAGGGCGGCAGAAGTTGCAAAAGAAACTGGTGGAACATCAATAGAGGCAACAAACGCTGCTGTTGGATTTGCTCGTATGGGCGAAACAATAGAAAACTCATTAGAATTGTCAAAGTCTGCATTAGTATTAGCAAACCTTGGTGACGGTATTACAGATGTTGCAGAATCCTCTCAGATATTAATATCTGTTATGAAAGGGTTTGGATTTACAGCACAAGAAGTTACACGCGTTATGGATGCTATGAATGAGGTGTCTAACAAATATGCTGTGTCTACTGGCGATTTAGCAACAGGTATTCAACGTGCCGCTGCTACATTGAATCAGGGCGGGTCTTCTTTGGAAGAAACGCTCGCTCTTTTAACAGCTTCTAACGAAATATTACAAGATATGTCAAAATCTTCAACTGGTTTAATTACTATATCACAGCGTTTACGTGGTGTTAAAGAGGGTTTTGATGAAGCTGAAAAATCTGTTGAAATAATTGCAAAAATGCAGGGCGCATTGGCAAGCATAGGAGTGGACAATGTAGATTCTAATGGAGAATTACGTTCTACATATGACATACTACTTGACATATCAAAAGTATGGCCTACTCTTACTTCTATGCAACAGCAAAATATATCTACATTAGCAGCAGGAACACACCAAGTTAAAGTATTTAACTCTATGATGATGAACTCGGCAGTTATAACAGAAGCCGTTGCTGTTGGTATGAACTCAGAGGGTTCTGCAATGCGTGCTAATCAGATATTGATGGACAGCATTCAGGGCAAAACAAGACAGTTAACAGAGTCGTTCCAGACACTTTGGATGAATACAATATCATCAGATACAATAAAGGGACTTGTTGACTTAACAAACGGATTTGTTAAACTGGTAGATGTAATAGGATTACTAAACATATTTATCGGTACACTTGTTGGTGTGAGTCTGGTAAAGTTTGGCGCATCCTTATTTATGCAGGTGTCTACAGTACAAAATCTGACTGTATCATTAGCGGCGGCGACCAATGTGATGAACGTATTTGGAGCTCAGGCGCTTCAGGGTTCTGCGGTAGCAACGGCAGCATTTAAGTCAACGACAATTGCCGTAGCTGAGTTAAACACTGGATTGGCAATGTCCAAAGCCCGCTTTATTGGTTTGGCTAAAGGATTTGTCGTATTTGCAGCAGCCGCTGCTGTGATTTTAGTTCCAATTGCATTGGCTAAAAAGTTTAACGAGGAAATACAGGACGCCAAAGATGCTGTAAAAGAGCTAAGTGAGGAAAATCAAAAAACAATTTCCACTAAAGATTCTATAGAGCCTCTTATAAAAAAATACGCAGAACTGTCAAAACAAACGGAGCTCACTACTGAAGAATTTAAAACAATGCGCGACTTAAAGGTACAAATACTTGATGTGTACCCAGAGTTTTTAAATAGTTTGGACAAAGAGGGAAAACTTCTATTTGATTCCAATACTGCTGCTTTTATAGCAAATGATTTGTTAGAAAAAAAGATAAAAGCCCAAAGGCAGGAAATTGCAAATCAGGCATTGTTAATATTACAAAAGAGGCAACAGAGCAAACAACCTTTTGTACAATACGTATCGAATGCGTATGACGCTTCAAAATATGGAACAGACCCAGTCGTTGAACACGTCCGTCAAAACGCCAAAGAGGGAAAAGATTACGCTAAGGCCGCTATAGATACAATTGAAAATGTTTCAGATGCAACAAAATCCAGAATGGGTTTGCTTATGTCGTCAGAGGCTTATAATTTTGCCGCTGCGTCAGAAAGTGCGGAGGAATATGCTCAAAAACAAATAGAAATTGCCAAAATAATGTCAGGCGATGTATATCAGGCACAGGAAAAAGCATACGAAAGTCTTGTAAAAGGGCGTATGGATGGCACTGTATCTGCTGAGGAACTTGAAGTCGGGGCAAAAAAACTTGGGGAAACATTTAAAGAACTAACAAAGGATGTATTAAAGTTTGATGACCTTGGTGTGTTTTTGAATGGTATAACTAGTGCTGGGATTTTAGGTATTTTACCAGAAGATGTTATAAAAATTAAAAAGGGATTAGGCGGTTTGCCACCTGTATTAAAAACCATAAAGGATGCAATAGTAGAGTTTGCAGCAACAGGAGAGATAACTTCTTCTACATTAGAAGATTTGGAAGCACAGTTTAACCTTGCTGATGTAGCAATGGGGAAGAACTCTGATACATTTATAACTTTGGCAAAACAATATGGTCTTTCCGCTGAGGAAATAAATGAAGTCCAAAAAATGTTTACAAATCAAACCATAGATGAAACAAAGAAGCGCATACTTGCATATAATGAGGAAATAACTGCATTAAGCAACTTGTTAAACAATCCTCTTATACCTGATTACGCAAAAGCATCTATATCTAACTCTTTGGCAGGTAAGAAAGGCGATTTGGAAAAATCACTTGCTGATTTAGAAAAACTCCGTACACAATCTGCTAAGTTAGGAGAGTTTGGCAAAAAGGAAAAAACTACTAAAGAAATAGAGCAGGCTGGTCAATTCTATGACATACTTAAGAAAATTGCAGAAGCCGAATACGGACTTAAGATTGCTGAAGGCACAGATAAAGAGGCAGAGGCAATAAAGAAACTCATAGCGCTACAAAAGGTTTATGTCACACAAATGCAGGCGCAATTAAAAGTTGAGACAGCACGTGTTACATTAAAGAATGGCATAGGCTCAGAAGCAGAACGCAAAGCATTTGATGAAATGAACCGATTAGACGCCGAGATAAAGTCAACAAATCTAAACATAATTAGTCTTAATAAAAGTTATGAAGATTTGATAAACGGTGGTTTGGGCAGGTTCTATGCTATACTTGCTAAGATAGATGCCTCTAAATATAAGATGACTCTTGTTGCAGGAACTAATTCAGAAACATCTGCTATACAAGAACAGATAGTTTTGCTTGGCGACTATAATACACAGATACAAGCAAGAGTAAATGCTATTGATAAGTTGATAGACCGTAAGAACGGTTTATCAAAAGCAGAAGTAGAACTTATAAACGAGCAGGATGAACTTAGAAAATCAATGCAGTCCAACACGTTGGAGATATTAGGTTATGCTGGGTCTATACGAGAATTGACTAAGGCTAAGGAAGACGAGTTAAAAGTTAAGTTTGATACCATATCAGAAGTTGAAGACAAGATAATTGAAATGCTTAAAAAGAACTATGAAGACGATTTTGACGCATTTAAGAAAAACATCGACAAAAAGCGTAGTGAAATTGAAAAGTTTTATGAAACTGCTGCTGATGAAAAACAACTTAAAAAAATGCGTGATGACGAAGCGAAGTTAGTTAAGTCAATCAATGTCTTGAAGATGCGTAATGATGTGGAAGCTAAGGGTATGATTATCGACGCTGAAAAGAACTTAGCGGAAAAACGCGACGAGATATCAGAGTACCATACAGAAAGGGAAAAGCAGGCACAGTTAGATAATTTAGATACACAGTTAGCGGCAAAACAGGATTATTATGACGGCGTTACACGTGAGGATAAGTTATATATTGAGTCAAGGCAGAAACTTATAGACGGTACTATGACAGACCTTATAGGCAGTTATACAACGTTCGAGGATAGATTTGGACAGGGTATGAGTTATTTGGGAGAAAAGATTAAAAGCGATTTCATAGATAAGATTACCGCTGCTAAACAGGCGATAATGGAGTTAAACGCACAAGGTATAACGCCAGGTTCTGTTGCGTCGGCTTCTAAAACAACAGCATCAAAATACAGCAATGTATATGGTATGAACGACACAGACTTTAACGCCTATGTCGCTAATATGGAGTTGTGGAATAAACCAGGTGCAACTGCCAACGAAAAGAAATCTGCTAATATATCGAACATCGCATTGCGTACTAAGTATGGTGTAAAACCTGGAGATTCTGATTACCTATCTGGAAAGAAAATGAATAACCCAGATTATGTAGGAAGTTTTGCAGTAGGTAGTACAAACATACCCAAAAACGGAATGGCACTTGTACACGAGGGAGAAGCTATAATACCTAAGTCTATGAATCCATTTAGCGGTAATATAGGTAAGTTCTTATCCTCTGTGTTCCCTGTTAATAATAAGGGTTCAATGAGTGAAAGTAATTCTTCGTTTGGTGGTAATAGTTATGAGATAGCGATAAATGTTTCTGGTAGCATAACAGAAGAGAATATGGGAAAATTGAGAAATACAATTTTTGGTGTTATCTCCGAGAAAGAAACTGCCGATACATATCGTAGTAAGAAGTTGATAAAAAAATCAGGAGTAGGGAGGTAACATAACGTATGACTTCTACTAAGTTTAAGTTTGATGGTGTTGAATCCACTACTATGCACGTTGACGTTATAAGGATGGAGGGTGGGCTTGTTCCCACCCCTTTCCTTGGGTCGAAATCTATTGTAGAGGACAAAATATACGGCAAGGACATTCCATTCTTCTATGGGATAGAAAAACAGCCTCTGACGTTCTCAGTGACGTTCAGTATGTCTGATGGTTATTCTTTTAATTCACAAACAAAGTTTGATTTAGCAAAATGGTTATTCAAAGATACATATAAAGTATTTCAAACGTATGATGACCTAACAAAACTTTATTACGCCATATGTACCAACGCAGAAGAATTATTTACAACTATTGGAGATAATGGTTATTTTACTGCAACATTTAGATGCAATGCTCCTTGGGCATATACACAAGTATATGAGGCGACACACGACCTAAGTCTTAATGAAACTACAACAACAATAGTTTTGAATAACCAATGTAACATAAACCAATATTATTTTCCAAGCATAGAGTTTACACTTGTTGGTGCTGCTACTGGTATATCAATAGTTAATTCAACAGATGCCAATAGAACATTTGCATTTACTAATCTTACACTACTTGAAACTGTTTCCGTTGATAATACTAATAAGTATATACTTTCTGACGTTCCTGGTGTTTATAGATTTGGTAATTTTAACAAAAACTGGTTACGTTTAGTATATGGTAATAATTCATTAGTTGTTACAGGAAAATGTTCACTAAAAACAAAAATGTGTTTCCCAATAATTAAGTAAAAGAGAGGTGTATGTTATGCTCATAGACATCAATCCTAATATGGAGATTCCGAAGTTTACACTAACTTTGTGTAAGCGTAACAAGCAGCAAATATGTGAACTCGGCAGTGCTTATGGGAAGACATATACAAATTATTTTGCTGAAATAGATGAGTTCGCATTTACCGTGCCTTATTATATACAAGATGCATATAATAACAACATAGTGAATCCTGTATATGACTTGGTAAAGGGTGGGTATATGGTACTCTTAGGAGATTACCAATACTTCATAATAGAGGAAGTAGAAGAACGTGAAAACGATGGTAAATTAACAAAACAGGTACATTGCTATTCACGTGAATATGAACTCGGAGAAAAGAAAATACGTGGTTATTCTTTTGATGCACGTAAGTTATATACAGACCCACTTGACATAAGTCAACCAACATTTGACGACGATGGTAATTATTGGGGTGTGTTAAATTACATACAAACAATAACTACTTGGCGTGTTGATTATATAAATCCAGATTTACTTGAACTGTATAGAGGTATAGATATATCGGATGATAATATAATAGCAATCATTCAGCAATTACAGGTTGCCTTTGATTGCTTGTTTATGTTCGATACAATCAATAAAAAGTTTAATATTTATACCTTAGATGAACTTGGACAAAATAAAGGTCTTTATATATCAGACGATAATTATGTCCGTTCTATTACAAAAAATGTAAAACAGGACGAGATAAAAACAAGACTTTATCTATATGGAAAGGATAATATTTCCATCGAAAGTTTGAACATAACTGGGCAACCATATTTACAGAACATTAGTTTTTATAGGACATTAGAGTATATGTCACAGGAATTGATAGACGCTCTTGACGCATACGATTTATTCTTAGCAACAAAAGAGGGAGACTTTACTACTCTTGTTGGCAGTCTTAATACCTATTCTTCTGATTTAGCAACGCTTAACGATGAGTTGACTGTTCTTAATACACAATTAAAGGTATTAAACCAAACAAAAGATATAAAAATTACTGACGGACAATCAATAGAAGCGATAAATACAGAAATAGGCTTGAAACAGATAGAAATATCATCTAAACAGTCAGCAATAGTCAGTAAACAGAATGATATAGATGATGTTAATGCTGATATAGTATTGCTTAGAACCTCTATTGATACTACACAACACTTCACAACAGCAGAGTTAGACGAGTTAGACCCTTTTATTAAGGACGATACATACGCTGATGACGCTTATATAGAAGAGAACATACAGGAACTCTTTGACTATGGCGTCAAAACTCTTGGTATGATTTCACAACCACGCTATGAGTTCTCTGTGGATTCTGTAAACTTCTTGAAGATTGTTGAGTGTCAGTTCGATTGGCAGAAGTTAGTTATAGGAGATATTGTAAATATCAAACATGATAAACTTGGTATAAACACAGCGGTTAGACTTATAAATTACACATACGATGAAGACGCAAACTCTCTTGATATGAACTTCACTAACAAAAACTCAATCTCTGACGCAGGTCAATATGAAAGGGAATTATTAGAAAAGTTAAATAGAGCAACGTCTTCTGTGGATTTTAGTAAGTATAACTGGAATAATGCCACACCTACCAAAACCGCATTAGAAACATACATAAACAATGAACTCGATTTAGCAAGACAGGGTATTATACAAGCAGTTGGACAAGACCCTATACTTGATGACCGTGGCTTGTGGTTAAAGAAAATGTATGAAAATGGAACATATTCCCCTGAACAGATTCGTGCTGTAAATAATATAATAGCACTTACCAAGGATAATTGGGGAACAGTTGCCGTGGCAATAACTCCTGATGGTATCGTTGCTGAAAATGTTTATGGTATTCTTGGACAATTCGTTACTGTACGTGCAAATCAAATTGTAGTAGGTGACGAGGGACAAACAATAGACTCAGATGTTTTGGGTGACGATATAGTTAAAATGGATGTTGATTATGTAAACGGAATAAGAATTGATAGTGCTGACGGTGTTGTTGTTACTCGTTCTGATAATAAAGTAAGAGTAATAATGAACGCTACTAATGGTATATCGGTTCAAAAGTGGGATTCTGTAAACTCTGTTTGGGTAAGTAACTTCTATGTTGACATAGATGGAAATCTTAAACTAACTGGTTCTATTGAATCTGGCAGTTCCATTACAGGTGCAACAATAAGCGGTGGTACGTTAAATATCAATGATAAATTCATAGTTGACGGCGACGGTCATATGACATCCACAGACGGCTCTATAATCGTCATAGACGAAGAGAAAATGGCGCGTAGTGTTCTAACACCAGATGCATTTACTATGCAGACAGGCGACGGTACAGGCGTTAATTGGACAGATAGATTTTATTTTGACGCTGTAAAAAATAAATATGTGTTCGACGGAGAACTTTCTGCCGATACTATTAATGTAAGTTCAGCATTAATAGCACGTGCGCTTAGTGCGGGTAATGCAAATATCGGTCAGTTAACAGTTGACCAGTTATCAACGCAAAACAAGATAGCAAAATATTTGAATCTTGATACAAGCGATGTGAACTATATACGAATACAAGGTCAGTTCATAGATTGGGTTACAGCGCACACTGACGGAGAGGGGACAGAACACGCCGTTGATAGGGAGGATAATCCGTTATATTGGACTACAAGCAGTTTTGAATATACAACAATAGAAGAAACTACTTGGCCTGTAACACAATACGTATATACAGAAAATATCAAAACTAACTTTGGATTTGAAACTATAAGCGATAATTATGTACCAGCGATTAGATTGGGAACAGGCGTTGGAGTAGGCACTCGTGGACAAGGTTTTATATATAAAGATACCACAAGTATGAATGTTGTATACGATAAAGATGATGGAACAGGTACAATAGGTATATCATTAGACAATGATGGCTTCCATATAAACGGTCTATCAACACAATACATAGAATATCTGAGATTATACCCAAATGGTTTCAAAATAAAGTTAACAGGAGAAGACCCAAATACGTACATTTTTAGTTTTGACGAAGAGGGTAGACCTTCAGAAATAATACAGAATGGCGCAAATACAGCACCAATAACATACTACGAGGAAGACTTGGTTTAGGTGCCACCTGTTACAATGTCTATGTCTTGGACTACTACTGATTTCGAAGAAGCATAATGGAGGTAATATGGCGTTAATTTTTTTAGATTCCTCTACAGGACAACCAATAGTTTTGGATGATGTTACATACTATAATGGGATTTTAGTTGAAAGTAATGCAACCAGTGGTGCAAATAGATTATACAATGTATTCATTACTACTGCTGATAAATTAGCACCATTTACTCAGTTCGCATATGATGTATACGTACTGTATGGATATGAGTATAACTGGAAATATATATTTAAGAATCCAACTGGTTCGGGAGAAAATATACAGGGTAATTGGGCTGGTCAATACACATTACCAATCGGAGAAACGTTAGAAGAACAAACTGAGGATATTAGTATTTCTATGACGTATAGTAGTGGTACAAGTGGGCAAAACTTTAACTATTTCCCGCTAATACCTGGGGAAAGCGATATATCCACATATATTTATTACAATACCTATATCATTTATGGTATGAGTGGATTTCCAGATATAGAAGTCCACCCATTACCAGGTGGTGGAACGGGTGGAGATGGCTCTATATCAACCGTGGCAACAGTAACACTAACCAACGAAACGTTTACTGTTTCAAACGCTGCTATGACCCTTAATACACATTACAGCGTTGCTAATGTACCAGCGGGTTTAACTGTTGTTGTAACTGGAACAGGTACAACAACAGCTACGATAGAATTAACTGGCAATGCAACAGCACACGAAGCTTCTGATTCTATAACTAATATGCGGATAACATTTTTGAATCCAGCATTTACAGATGGCGTTGCTTCAAGTGTTACTGGAAGCAGTAAAAATAATTTATCAATAACATTTAGATAAGGAGGTATGCCATGCCAAACGCAATTCCGCTTGATAAAAATATGTTTGCCATAGGTATGGCTGCTGGTAACATTGGGCGTAATGGTAGTGGTTTTGTTGAAGAACCACTACTACCAACTAATGATGGCAATTTCTCCGTATCTTGGAGTACATCTAAGGTAGCAAGTTTATTAGCTTCTTATATGCCAGGTATTAAAAGAATCGGCGGTGGTTTCTCAACTGCAAAACAGTTTATATACACAACAAAAAAAACTATTACTACTGCAAAAGAAATGTTGTCCATAAACATAGGAGAAGCACAAGGTGTGCGTGGTAGTTATGTTGATATACCTATATATATAAAAGATAATCGTTCTGATAATAGATATGTTGCAGGATTTCAATTAGATTGCACGTGGGATAGCAATTATTTATCTTTTGTATCTGCTACTGCCACAACTGAGTGGGGTGGGACAACAGTTGTAGAAACTTCTGAAAGTGGTCATATATTACTATCTGGGTATAAAACGATACCTGATAAGACAGACATAGTTATATGTATGGTAAGGTTTAATATAGCAAGTAATGTTTCTGGTGAAGTAATACGAATACCTATTGTAAACATAGGTAGTCCTGGAACTGGAACTGGTAGCGAAATATTAACTTATGATGGCACAGATTACTACTATATAACGCCTATACGAACTGGGTATGGTAATGTTTTACTTGCGGAAGTTCCATCACTACCTATCGTGTCACAAAGTTTTTATACACCAGGTACACCATCAGTTGGAACAGCAGGGTCTAGCACTTCATATTCATTCGGCGCAACAGCAGGATGGCCAAGTGGTTATACTCCACGTGGACGCGTGTGGGCGTGGGTCAACACATATTTTGATGGGGAAGTAGTAGGACATACAAAAGTAGAATTAACTGCGGATAACGTTTCACATAATTATTCAGGTACTTCTCCACTGGGTATACCACAGGCTGGAACTGGTCAAATTACATATGAAATAGTAATAGAAACAGAGTTTGAGGAAGATTCAGGTTTTGTATACGTGTTTATAAAAGTTGGTGCAAGATTTAAGTTAACGACTGTAATAACACAAAAAGACCACGAGAACATAATTATTCCACTAATCATACCAAGAAGTGAAGTTGATAGAATCATAATAAATGACTTTACTTATTTTTACAAAGAGGGTGTTCCACAGCCTGTAAATATTGACTATTCTGATGATATTACAATCGATGATTATGTAGTATTTGGAATTGAATATAATGGTAATTATACTATTTTTGATGTTACCAATATATATGACGAAGCATACGAATATAACAGCGGTGTGTTAAAGAAAGGAGAAGCGGAAAATGTAGTTATATCAGACGAAGTTGATTTTTATAAAGATTAAGGAGGATTTGAAATGAGTTTTATTAATGCCTTAAAAGGCGAGGTTACTTTCTCTACGGACAAAGGTAAATTGGAAAAAGGATATAATACAATAACAAAACTTGGTAATGCTTACTTCTCATATAATGCTAAGACATTTTTTGATATGATACGTGCTGTTGAAAAGAATCATATGTTTATGCAAAGTGCTATTATTTACAACGAGTCTGCCACATTAAAAACAAGAGATAAAAACGCACAATTCTGCGTATATCTTTTGAATCTTGGTACAGAAGAATTAGCAGCACTTAGTTCTGCAAATACAATGCTGCCCATATATAATTCAGGTAGTTGCGTTATAGATACTACAAAGATTGTAGGTTGGGGTAGTTTCTTTAGAACTTCAACAGCAACTAAAATGGGCATATTAAAAGATTGTGCAAGTGCAACAAACGCTAATGATGATAAGCAATCTATTGCTTGGACTTGGGCGGCAGGATTGGCTACTGGTACATTTAATTGTATAGCACTTGGTGTAAATACTAATGTGGAAACAAAGGATAGATTCAACGGACTCGCCTTGTGGAAAGGTTTGTCAAATAATGATGTCTATGGTGGAAACAACGCGGCGCTACCTAATTATTGTATACCAGGTATTTCGGGTATAACCTCAGCTTCTGAGATATTACTTGCTGGTAATGCAACAACTGCTGTGGCAAAAATTAAACGTGATATGATTACTGGTGCAGAGACACAATTGCAATCAGGCGATGACGCATTTGATTTCCCTTTACCTGGCTATACTCACGGCGCACAATTAGTTTATGGTACAAGGTATTTCTATCATAAGAGTAATAAAATATGGGTATATGATACTGTTGCCAAAACTCACGAAGACACTGGTATGAGTACGTATTACGGGGATAATTTTTACCCTTGTTCATTGTTTATTTACAATGGTAGAATATACGTATCATCTGGTCTTGAGAACTTAGCCGCATATAACCTTACTACATATGTAGCAGAATCTACTTATGATTTAACATATACCGCTCTTAACCTACCAACAGATTTTGGCGCCTCGCCAAGTCTTTTATCTGTTACTGTTAGAAACTATGGTAACAGTGGTAACTTTATTGCTTCTGTGTGGGATGAAGTATTGGTGCAGGAAAAATCAGCAGGCACAACGCAAAGGAAGTCAATAATAGTCAGTGACCCAACTAACTGTGCCACAACCATTGTTTCTATTTTACCTATGATAACTACTTGTAATGCTTGTACAGTAAACGGAGAGATGATATTATTTAATGGTAGTGTTAGGGACGATATAATGCAAACTGTAGATATGCACCCAACTACACCAACTACACTAACATTAGGAACTGGCGTTATGTTCTCAAGACTATGGACGGGTAATATGTTAGCATTTAAGACATATTCTTCGCCGCAGACAATTGCTTCTGACGAGACGGCAAATGTTGAATATGGTTTTGTATATGGTAATACGTAAATAATAGTTCATTGTGCGTATATGTTTTGTATACGTACAATTTATTATAATAAATATCACGGCATAATTGCCAAGGAGTAATTGTATGATTAAAGTATATGGTTCTGCTGCACTACAAACTTCTGTTGCTGAGGCAGAAATAGTTCCTACTATTAGCGGTTGGGAAAACTCAGGCCTTGCATTTAAAACATTTGAGTTATTAAATAAAGAAATATGTCATATTTCTATAAATGGTAGTGGAGATATATATCTTGCGGCTGGTCAAGGGGTTAAGTTCTCTTTTGGCGATGGTACTGTAAAGTCAGTAAAAATAACAGAAGACAATATAACATTTAATTGGATTGGAACTATATAAGCAGGAGGTAATATGGGATTTTTGAATAACATTTATGCAGGAGCAGCACCTGCTCCTGACCCTGTATCCGTAGGTACTCTAACTCCTACTACCGCTTTTAGAGATACTTACAAAATAATAACAGTTCAACGCAATGTTGCAAATATTTGGGCAGCAGACGGTGGAGTACCATTTGTAGATTGTTATAATTTGGTATCGTCGTTTTCAAGAATACGTGCAACTACTGTTGGCACATTACCAGCGCTTAAAATAACAGACGCAGATACTTGTTACCTTAATTTGTCTTTTATAGAGACAGATACAGCAATAGAAACCGCTGATTGGGGAAATGCAAACCCAAGCGGACTACCATTAATCACTAATCTAATAAATACGGATGTAGGTGTTGATGCTGCATTAGTTCCTATGGAAGTTATTTATACAAACAAAGATATATATGATACGAATGGTGTATTAGTTTACCCTAAAAACACAGATGATTATATATTTCCACTTATTTGGCAATAATTAGTATTTATGAGGCGTAGTTAAATTACTACGCCTCATATTTTTGTGGGTTTATATGGCTATTGATATGGGTTTTAATAGTTCAGAAGTAAATGCTACATTCCATGAAACACAAGTGGTAAGTGGGGAAGTAGACGCTAACGTAACGTTCCCTACCACGCAGGACGTTTCAATAACAAATGAAGAAGTTGTGATTATAGATTACTCACATCAAAAATGCCACGAGGGGTAATCGTGGATGGCGACAAAGATAGTAACTGGTATAAGCAATAATGGTACATATGATTTTTAATTATAGCAGGTGCAAAAAACATACATTTACATAACCTTAGCGTTGCAACGATATGTCTTTGGGAACCACGTACTTATTCAGCGCCTGTTTACTCAAACGCAGGCACAGATGCTGTTTATTGTAACAGTTACTTCGGAACTGCAAGTGTGCGAGATGCGAGAGTTACTTTTGCACCTACTGTAAGCTCTGTTGGTGTTTTAAGAAAGGAGCTTGGATTTGGTTCTGGGACTTCTCAATAAAGAGTAACGCCAGTTACAACAGATGCATCTGGAATAGAAAGCATAATACCTGCTGGTTCAGTCGCCATAATACGTGTCACAAACTTATCTGGCTCTACAGAAGCAGTATTTATGACAGCAGAGTGGTATGAGGAATAATAACTATTACAATATACTAATAGGAGATAGATATGCAAAACAGTATGAAAATATTCAAAGAACGGTTAGATTGGTTTAAGACTAAGCTGAAAGAAGATTATTCCAACGAAGATATAATGACAGTTATTACATTAGGTTTATCGCTGCGTATCATAAACAGGGAAGAATTAACTAACCCTGGGTTAATGATACAGCGTTTTGAATCAATAGTAAAAGACCTCGGAAATCCCTCTAAAATCGATTCTGAGGCATTGGAATTAACAAGTGAAGAAATTGTACAATCAGAGCCGATAATAACCTTAGAAGACACTTTAGACACCACTGAGGGCATTGTGTTTAATATCGTTAATGCAATAGAGTCTTGTATGGATAGGCGCGAGGAA
>Ga0316608_1000260_pt1 | contig 27095 bp, 20 predicted proteins | sample MIS2016152B_MG_FD_207673 | JGI IMG/M metagenome (GOLD analysis project Ga0316608, IMG submission 207673) | Microbial mat bacterial communities from Middle Island sinkhole, Lake Huron, Michigan, United States - MIS.2016.152B | ecosystem: Environmental > Aquatic > Freshwater > Lake > Sediment...
TCCAGAATTTAAACGGAAAAAATTATAGTGGCGACAAACTCGAAAACGATATGATACTTGGTTATCATGCAGGTGTTAATGTTCAAATAGCTATTGCACCCGATTTCTATTTTCAACCAGGACTGCTGTTTAGCACAAAAGGCGCTAAAAATTCGACCGGGTTAATAACCAGCACTTATAAACTGTCGTACATTGAACTGCCCTTAAACCTGGTGTATAAAGCTGCATTGGGCAATGGATATTTTATGCTAGGATTTGGGCCATACGTAGGATATGGTATTATGGGGAATGCAAAATCGGAAGGAGGATCGTTGTCCTATGATTCGAAAATTGAATTCAAAAATGTTGTAGAACTAACCGATCCATTAACAGTGGCTTATTTTAAAGCCTTAGACGCTGGAGGAAACATTTTTGCAGGATATGAAATGCAAAGCGGTCTATTTTTCCAGTTAAATACTCAACTTGGAATGATAAAAATTAACCCGGAAGATAAACGAATTCCAGGCGACAAATCGGTTGTTAAGAATACAGGATTCGGAGTTTCGTTGGGGTATCATTTCTAACCTAAGGTTTCTTAAGCAAAAAGGCCATCTTTAGAAATTAGGATGGCCTTTTTTATGGATCAAAATGAATTCGTTTTAAATGGCTTGTGCTTGCAATAATTGTTATTTAATTCTACAGTTTAGATTTTCTCTTTGAATATCACGGTTGTCAGGCAAAAACAGGTCGCCGCTATGGGGCTTAGAGCCATTTGTTGTATTCGTTTGTCTACAAACAGTTCGCAGCTGCGCTGCTTTTTTAAGTCGCATAGCGACATCCTGTTTGTAGTAAAAATATTTAATCGTCAAAAATAAGCCCCCGCGGGGCGACCTGTTTGTAATCCGTTATATTAAAAGTTTTGTAAGAATTAACAACTTTTTACCGGATAACAATATTTTAAAATATTGAATCAATGCTGTTTAGTTAAGAAGCAGGCTTCGATTCCGCTCAGCTTGACAAACAGGTATTATTGTCACACTGAGTCGAAGTGTGGATTAATTATTCAATTCTTAAACTAAACGACATTGAATCCCGAATGCGATTTAATTTGAATAGCCCCGAATGAAATGTGGGTGGAACAAAACACGACCTTTTCCACAATCACAAAGTGGTTGAATTTCTAAAGAAAAACTCGACTTTAATTACATTTAACCCCATTCTGGGTTGTTGTTTTATCTACCACTATATTGAGGCTGTGTAAAAAGTTATTTTTGAAAGCTGGATTGCAAATCCAGCTTAGCCTATACTGTTAATTATTAAGCCAAAACGCTGAGCTGGATTTGCAATCCAGCTCACTTTTAACACTTTTTACACTGCCTCCTATTCATATTTAATCCCTTCAGGGTTAATAAAAGTACAAACAATTACCAATTTTTTAACCGCAATTTTCACTGTATCCAACGGGTCGTTCACATATTGATAAATGTAATTTTTCCTATCATCACCGAATGTGCTAATTTGTCAAAGTAAAATTAATACTGGCACCCATTAAAACACGCCGGCTTAATAGTTAGTTTCCTAAACTCTCACAAAAAAATTAGCGTGCTCCTGAAAGGTCAGAATGCACGCTAATACTTTGAATAACTATATATTTGAACAACTGACTCCAAGCCAAAACAAGCTTTTATTTCTTACCTATATTGAGGCAACGTAAATTTGGTTTCGCATCCTTTACCGGGTTCACTTTCTATCTCAATGTTTCCGGCATGCATTTCGACAAACTCTTTACAAATTAACAAACCTAATCCGGTACCTTTTTCACTGTTAGTGCCAGGCGATGATTGAAATGCGCCAATTTGAAAAAGCTTTTTTTGTGCCTCGTAAGATATACCAATACCATTGTCTTTGATCGAGATTTCAATAAATGGGTCGCTTTCAACTGCATTTATTGTAATTTCACCGCTAGGGTTTGTATATTTTATTTTATTGCATTGCTAATCAAATTTCGAATAATCGCTTTAACCATATGAATATCAGCACTTAGATACATGTTATCGGATATCGCTATATTTATGACAATTTGTTTTTGAATTGCCGACATACCAATAACATCCATCTCCTCACCAACCAATTCCTTCAAATTAACCCGAGCCGGGTTAAAACTTTTCTCCTTATTTTGCGAAATAGTCCATGTTAACAAGTCATCCAGAAGATTTAACGTTCTGTTGGCCGAATTTGAAGCAATGTCGATATAGCCCTCCACATCCGCGATTTTATTATGCCTCATACTATGCCTTAATAGTTCCAAAGCGCCTAAAATAGAATGGAAAGGGCTTCTTAAATCGTGGGCAATAATAGAGATGAATTTAGCATTTGTTGCTACTACATTCATAAGCTCATTTGTTCTTTCTTCAATTATTTCTTCTAAATTGGTATTACGTTCTTTCAATCCTTGCAATTGTTGCAGGTAATGAATATCAGCCGTCCTGTTATTATCTAAAATAATATTGCCCCCACCTGAAAAATTTAGACTTCCTAACTTTTCAGTAACGGAATTCATATCAGTATTTATGCTAGTGGGATAATTGATTTGTCTATTATTCATACAGAAAAATTAAAAAATATAACGAACGGAGAAGGCTCCGTTATCGCCCCAGTAACCTGGGTATCCAATTACATTGTAAGCAGGTTTCCAGTTTATCCCTATATTTATTGGGATATCATCAAAGGTAAACTCTACTCCTATTAATCCATCGACACCAATTACGGTGTAGCTTGTTCCTAGTGTTCCCCAACGTTCATAATCACCATCCCAAAAGGCAAGATGCGCTCCTAAACCAATATACCAATTCAATTTTTTGGCCATAAAAAGCCGATTATGGATTTCGTATAAGCCTGCAAGTTCATGCCCATTTTTCCAATTCGTTAAAATTCCTTCTACCGCTATTTTCTCAGCAGTAAAATGTTTCAGGGTAATTCCATTGGCAAAACCGGCCCTAAGACCCAAGCCAGTATGGTAGTCTTGGGCGTATACTATTGTATATAAACAAAATACAGTGAAACAAATTGCAACAATTTTTTTCATGGGTGTGTAATTTTGTTTAATTTTAGTTTAGCTCAATTTTAATACCTTTTTTCAAAAGATATAGCGAATGGAGAGTGCCCCACTATCGCCCCAATAGCCTGAATAACCAATAACATTAAAAGCTGGTTTCCAGTCGAGGCCAATATTTATTGGAATTTCGTTAAAGTTATATTCCATCCCCAATATTCCATCTATCCCAATTACGGTATAGCTGCTTCCATGGTCGCCCCAATAGGCATAATCGCCATTCCAGAAACCGATATGTCCGCCAAAACCAAAATACCAGTTTAATCGTGGGGTATTGAAAGCTCGGTTATGAATTTCGTAAAGCCCTGTTAATTCAAATCCTCTCCATCGGGTAGATAAAATCCCTTCCACTGCTGTTTTAGCTCCGGTAAAATGTTTAATAGTAAGCCCGTTGGAAAATCCGGCCCTAAGTCCAATTCCTGTGCGGTAATCCTGGGCATAACTAAATGATAATACACTACATATTATAAAACAAGCTGTTATAATTTTTTTCATTTTGAATATTTTAATTTACTAATTTTAACTACTATAAAAAAATCGTAATTCCTATTATATATCAAAGCTTTAAAATAATTTCATTTACTTCGCGGCTATCTAATCCAAGTTTCTGTTGAAGATTTTTAACCATTTCTTCATATAACCCTGCATTGCATTTTATATCCTCCTCGGTAATAACAGGATATTGCTTTCGGAACTTCATTTTAAGCTCCTTACAGTTTTCTCTAATGTTTAATAAGTCCATTCCGGTAGTTTTATAATGAATACTATTGCATGACCGATTTATTATAGAGCAGTCTTGTTGCTAAGGCTACCACTGCCATTAGGTGAAGAATATGAATCAAGCCCCCAATATGGAACCAAAAAAAACCTACCGCCCAAAGGGCATATAATAAAATTCCACCTCCAAAAAGTATTTTTGTCATCCTGGTATAATTAATGCGACAATTTTAAATAAAGGTAGCTTGTTATTCAGGCAGATAGTTACACAATTCCTAAAGAGATTTATATGATTCACACGTTATATCGAGGTAGCCCAGATTGAAAATTATATGGCCAGGAAGAAGCCGGTATGAAGAACAGAAGAAAAGATTAAGTCAGAAGACTGAAGTCCGGAGTCGGAAGTTAAAAACAAAAAACAAAGTTGTCATCTTTCTTACTATTACAAAGAAGTACAGGCTTTTTATATTAAAATCCACTATTGTTCGGTAAAAAACAGGTCGCCGCTAAGCGGCTTAGAGCCATTTGTTGTATTCGTTTGTCTACAAACAGTTCGCAGCTACGCTGTTTTTTTAGTCGTGTAGCGACATCCTGTTTGTAGTAAAAAATATACTCGTCAAAGCTTTTTTTAGTCGTGTAGCGACGTCCTGTTTGTAGTAAAAAATATACTCGTCAAAGCTTTTTTTAGTCGTGTAGCGACGTCCTGTTTGTAGTAAAAAATATACTCGTCAAAGCTTTTTTAGTCGTGTAGCGACGTCCTGTTTGTAGTAAAAAAAATACTCGTCAAAGCTTTTTTAGTCGTGTAGCGACGTCCTGTTTGTAGTAAAAAATATACTCGTCAAAAATAAGCCCCAGCGGGGCGACCTGTTTATAATCCATTATATTACAAGTTTTTGTAAGAATTAACAACTTTTTACCTGACAACAATGATTAAAATCTGTTAATTATCTTGAAATTATACTATTCGACTTGAAATCTAAATCGTGCAGATGCTGCTTAAAAAATGAAGGCGTTAAGCCGGTAATCCTTTTAAATTGATTCGACAAATGGGCTACACTGCTGTAATGCAGTTCAAAGGCAATATCATTCAGCGTAATTTCGGTAAATTCAAGCATTTCTTTTGCTCTTTCAATCTTCTGCGCAATAATATATTTTTCGATTGTGATGCCCAATTCTCCTGAAAAAAGATTACTTAAATAGGTGTAATCGCGATTGACTTTTTTACTAATATAACAGGGAGAATTAGGCTTTGGGAGTTCACCCGAAAGATTTACCAATTCGCAAACAGCTGCTTTTATCATTTCAATAATCCGGCTTTTTTTATCGGCTATTAACTCAAGGCCTGCATCGCGTAGAGCAATATCAATCAAATATAATTTTTCGTGCGATAAATTCTCTTTTAATTCAACTTCGCCCAATTCTACGGTTTTGAAATGAAGACCGAATTTAATCAATTCTTTCTCTACCAGCGAAATACAACGACTACTTTCCATGTTTCTAATGTGCAGCATCATGATATTCGAATTAAAGATTCCATTTCGTTTTTTAAGAAACAATTACCTTAGAGAGATAATTGTCCATCATATCCATAAACAATTCCCGATCGATAGGTTTTGCCAAATAATCATCAAAACCTGCATCCAGGGCTTTTTTCCGGTCGTGGCTTAATGCAAAAGCAGTTTGAGCAATAACAGGTAAATTTGGCCGCAGTTGTTTTATAAACTTTAGGGCCTCATATCCATCCATAACCGGCATTTTAATGTCCATTAATACCAACGATATTTCAGGATGTTTTATAATTTGTTCCGTTGCTTCTTTTCCATCCCATGCATGCACTAGATTAACTTTTGTAACCATTAGCATTTCTTCGGTGAATGCATGATTGTTTGCTTCATCTTCCACAAGAAGTATTGTTTTGTTTTTCCAATTGGGTTGAAAAGTTTTAATTGGTGCTACCTTTGAGTCTTCTACAATTTTGCTTTTTATATATGGAATTGTAAACGAAAAAGTTGAACCTTTTCCAAGGTCTGAATTAATAGCAAGGTTACCTCCCAGCTTCTCAACCAATGCTTTTGAAATAGACAAACCAAGCCCATTGCCACCATATAAGCGGGAATTCGAAGTTTCGACCTGCCGGAAGCGGTTAAAAATAAGGGCATGGTTTTCGCGCGAAATTCCTATTCCGGTATCTTTCACATAAAATTCTATGAAATTGTCGCTTATTTTATACCCAAATTCTATACTCCCTTCTTTTGTAAATTTGATGGCATTATTCAATAAGTTGCACAATACCTGTTTTATTCTGTTTCCATCCGAAATTATTTGAATAAGCTCATTGGGCCATTCGCCATTATAAACCAAACTTAGCTTTTTAAGCTCTACCAGTTTTTTGTAGGTGACAAATAATTCGCTCAATAAAACATTGATATCTACTAATTCTGTTTCGATCGTTATTTGCCCGGATTCGATTTTCGAAATATCAATAATATCGCTGATAATTGACATAAGCTGCTGGCTGCTGGCATTAATGATCTGAACAAAATTATCGAGTTTTTCCTTAGGCAAACCAGGTTGTAACAAAAACCCCGAAAAGCCAAGTATTGCATTCATGGGAGTGCGTATTTCGTGGCTCATATTGGCAAGAAAAGCCGATTTGAGCTTATCCGATTCTTCTGCTTTTTCCTTGGCACTTTTCAATTCCTCATTAATATTTTGTATGCGGTTTAAACTTTCGGATAATTCTTCGTTTAATACAGCATATTCTTTATTCAAATTAGCATATTCTACGTTTTGATCTCTCAGAATTTTTTTGCTTTCTCTAATTTTACTTTCATTTTGCATTCTGTTAAATGCAATACCAATTGTTTTACCGATTTTTTCAAAAAATTCTATCATTTCTATAGTAAACCTTTGAGGGAGTTTATCATTCAATTGAAGCAGGCCAATTATTTCTTTTCCCGAATATAACGGTATCAAGGCAACTGATTTATAGCCAGCATTATTACAATTGTTCCTTGTAACAATTATCGATTCTTTTTCAAGGAAGGAAGCAATTAATTCGGTGGTATTATTTGAATAGAAACTACCTCCCGGAGTAAAAAAAGGTTGGGAGGAATCGGTTTTTCCTGTAATTACCGCACCACACATACACTCCAGACATGGACATCCTGCATTATCGTAAATAATTCCCCCCTTTTCGGTTTGGGATATAAGCTGGTTTTCCTTTTTTATAAAATCTTCGGGAAAACCAATACTCACAAAGTACGGATAATCATCATTCTCAATCAGACGTATCGCAACCGCTTCTACTTTAGTAAAGCTTTTTATTTCGGTAAGTATTTCGGTAATTAACTGCATCCCATTGTTTTGACTACCCAGAATGGTTAAAATTTTAGCAATTATTTCCTGCTTTTTTTCTAAATGTCTTCGCTCGGTAATATCCCGGATATTACACTGAATTACCTTGATATTGTTAACTAAATAAACGTTGCTAACAAATTCAACTTCTGTAATTTTTCCATCGCGCTGTGGAATGGGCATATCCTCAAAACGAATGTACCCATTTGTTTTGAGCTCAACAACGGCTTCCTCCGATTGTTCCTTATTGCTAAAAAGTCCAATTTCCCAAAGTTTCTTCCCAAGAATTTCCGCTAATGGAAAGTCTATCATTTTAACAATAAATGGATTTGCATCTACAATATTTCCCGTCTCGAAATCGAGGATCAAAATTCCATCCTTTGCCGATTCAAACAATCTTCTGTATCGCAACTCCGATTCTTTCAGCTTTTCAACAAGCAATACATCGTCTTTACTATCAATTAATTCCATGTTATAGTTGGTTATAATTATTTTTACATGGGTTTATTTAAGGCGAGTCTGAGATTTCACCTAAACCAAAAAGCATAATCTCTTTTATAGTTCCGTAATAATATTCCGCAATTCATCTTTTGTTTTGCCCAGTTTATATTCGAGCATTTCCATCATTTCTTTTTCTTTACCATTGTAAAAATGCAAATCGTCGTCAGTTATTGCAGGAAACTGTTGTTTGAGTTTTTCCTTCTTCTCATTCCAAAATCCAATTTCGGTTGTATCCATCTTTTATATTATTAGTATTGGCAATAGTTTTGGTTAAATAAATGTACGGTATGCAGCCCTTGTAAAAGTTATATTATTCCTACAAAATGTTACATAATTCACACATTTTAGGGTTAGTATACTAATATCCAATAGGTGTAATTTTTAAAATGTCTTTTCCGGAAGGATTAGATAAAGCCTGCCCTATTGGAATGGTTCATGAATTTTTAAGTGTCCTCAAAATATTTAATGACTACCGATTATTCTTATACAACTTAGGAACTGTTTAACTATGAAACAAAATACTTTTTAACACAGAGAAACCTGGTTCGATCTAAAAAATAAATCCGGTTCATTGAAAATTAATGTTATTTATGCGAATTAAGAGTTGAAAAGTATTAAGGAATCAATTTTTTACCGCGGAGCGGTTAAATATGAATAGCCCTGGGTAAAACCCGGGGGAATATGAGAAGGTGGTTGTCCGCAACCACGGAGTGGTTGAAAACTTCACTGAAGGTATCTTTCGTCAAATTCAATTCCATGCTCAGTCTATAATTCAATAAATTCCTCCCTGAAAGATTTAGTTTTATGATGTTTATCCTGGTTTTTAACATATTCAATCAATCTATCCTTTTCTTTAAATGAATAGGTGAACCCACCATATCCATCCTGCCACCCGGAAAATAGTGGAAAGAGGTGGTTGCTTTTTATGTATTCTGTACTTGCAACTTAAATATCTTTGACTATTGATGCCAATGACACCGTTGGGTGTAAATGTGTTACAATATGGATATGGTCTGAAGTTCCACCTATGCGGTATAAATGACATTTCTTGTTTATAAGAATACCCCAAATGTATTTATATAATTCCTGCCGGTGATCAGAAGCAAGGGTTCTTTCATGATTTTTAGGAAAAAAATGATTTGATAAAGAATTTGGGTATAGGTATTCATAGGACATTTAATTTATTCAACCGCTATGCGGTTGCGGGTTTCGGGGGCATTTCTTAGCCCCGGGTTTTACCCGGGGCTATTCACTTTCCACACCTATGGCGTGGTGCGATACGATAATTCAACAATAGTCAAAATCAATTCCTCAAACCTTAATTCGCATTATTTAATAATTTTAGGTATAGAGAAAGCACAGAGGACAAAGAGTTTTATAAATCACAAGCGATTTTCCCTTCTTTGTCTCTATGTCTTCTCACATTTTATTCGCTCAAATTTGTCATTAGCTTTTTTCGCGAAACAAAAATTCTGCTTTTTATGGTTCCGATAGGAAGATTTAATTCCTGGGAAATTTCTTTATAGCTGAATCCATAAATATGCATTTTAAAGGGTTCGCGGTACATTTCATGTAAATTTTCAATGTTTTGTGCTATCTCCTTTTCTGAAAAGATAGAATCCGGATTATCCGAGCAGTTTGCTCTTGATTGATTTATAAAAAAATGATCGTTGGTGGTATCCCGGAATGCATTTTGACGGATACTCCGTCGGTAATTATTAATAAAGGTATGCTTCATGATGGTGAACGTCCAACCCTCAAAATTAGATTCATCTACAAACTGGTTGCAACATTTGAGCGCTTTTAAGTAAGTTTCCTGTAAAAGGTCCTCTGCATCATCCTTATCTTCTGTTAACTTGTAAGCAAACTTAATCAGGTTCTTTTGCAGGGTTAAAAGTCTGTAATTGAATTCAGTTGCTGTCATATAAATTGGTTTTAAAAAATGAATCAGTTATTGGAAAAAAATTACTTTGTTACTAAGCTTACTTCGTTCGCATTTCATTAAAAAACGGGGTACTTTTTTCTTCTACACACTTTGCCGCATAGAGGTAAAGAGCAGCGCTCCAGGTCTGCCAGTCCTGCCCCATAGGATTGCCATCCTGAGCTTTTATCCATTCGTTAAACCCATAACTAACATTTTCGAAATGAGGCGTTTTTATACAAAGGGTAAGAGCCACAAGCTTTTCCCTGGCGAGGGTATAGCGTTTTGCTGCAACTAAAGCAGCTACATAAAACCCGCAGATAAAAGGCCAAATACCTCCATTATGATACTCCCCGGGATTGTTAAACGATCGGTAACGAGGGAGCCAATCGGGTTCTTCGGGTTTAATAAAGGGGAAAAAATTAGGGGGCAGGTCAACAGCCAATTCCCCTCTTTTCCTCATGCCCTCGCATTCTTCTTCAATCCACGAAATCATTTCATCGGCCCGTGTAGGCGATGCTAAACCAGAAAGAATAGCCAAACTGTTACCCAATAAGTCGAATCGTTCACTGCTATGAATTTTATAGGACCAGAAAGCGTAGTATGGTTTGTACTTTACCACCAAGCCTTCGTGAACATGACGATGGATGGTTCCCTCTGTAATAGTAAACCGGCTCATTTCCTGACGCACCTTATCGGCTCGTTCGTGCTGGTCAAATATTCGGAGATAACTATATACCAGCGTATTTACAAATAATCCATATCCGGTAACCCATTGTTCGTCGCGCCAGTCGCTGGTTGGTTGCTGGGCAACCAAAAACCTGTCCGACGGACTTTGGTATTCCATCCATGTCAATGATTTTTCGACAGCACTTTTCAGAAAATCTAATTCACCTGTGACTTTTCGATATATCCCTACACCCAATAAAAATAGTGGGGTAGTATCGCTTGAACCACGATCGTCTTTATCGTGCACCAGCGAAGGTATATGTCCATGTTCTGTTTGGTTTTTTGCAAGTGTTTCCAATACTTTTCGAATACTTTCCAGTAATTTCTGATTACCCGAAACGGCAATACCGAGGATGGAAAACATCAAATCACGCGTGTATGGCTCGGGATATCCCCAACCTGCCGTACGTGGAAGTCCCTGGAATGGCCCGTGCGAATTATGAATTAATACTTCAATGGCGGCTTTTTTTGCTAATTCAATTTCCTGTAAATAATCTGTTTGCATGACATTTTTTTTAGTTTGAAGGCGGGAGTGGAAGAGGGCTGGAAGTCGGAAGTCGGAAGACCGAAGACAGTCCGAAGTCGGAAGTCGGAAGACCGAAGACAGTCCGAAGTCGGAAGTCGGAAGACCGAAGAAGGTTGGGAGTTGGGAGTCGGGAGACCGAAGACAGTCCGAAGTCGGGAGTCGGGAGACCGAAGTTAGAAGACAGTCCAAAGACCGAAGAAGGTTGGGAGTTGGGAGTCGGAAGTCCGAAGACCGAAGATGGAAGTTTGGAGACTGAAGTCGGAAGAAAAAGAAAAAGGCAGTTTGATGATGAGAAAGTGAAACCATCAGAAAATTTCAATCTTCCTGTCTCTTTTTTCCCAACCTTCGGTCTTCCGTCTTCTGACTTCCCGCCTTTTTCACTTCCCTCTTCATTCTTCCGTCTTCCGTCTTCTGACTTCTAACCTTTTTCACTTCCATCTCCGGTCTTCTGACTTCTAACCTTTTTCACTTCCCTCTTCCGTCTTCCGTCTTCTGACTTCTAACCTTTTTCACTTCCCTCTTCGGTCTTCTGACTTCAAACTTCTAACTTTTTCTTCTAAACTATCCCCAATTTATCTTTCATTATCTGAACAAATCTTTTTGCTACAACTCGGTAGTCAAAGTTTTCCACTACCCTCTCCCTGCCTGCTTTGCCCATTTTATCGCGCAATTCGGCATCGGTCATCAGGGTCATCAAATACCTGGCAATATCCTGGACATTTGCACGGTAATCTACTGTTCGTGGCTCTTCAAATATTACATTATGCTTGGCTTCAAATCCCGATTCGCCTCCAAGAGTTACATGATCCACCACAATTTTTTGTGCTACACCTGCCAGGAGTGCTGTTTCGCCGTGAATAAGCGTATCCAGCATCCCCATCGCTTTAATACTTACAACCGGTTTTCCACATGCCCCTGCTTCCACTTGAGGCATCCCAAAACCCTCTAACCGCGATGGGGCTGCATATATATCGCATGCACCAATCAGGTATGGCATAAAACTACGTGAAATGGTGTTTGTAGCATAGGTAACATTTTTTTCAATTCCCAAATGAACAGCCATTTCCAGGTCTATTAGGTTTTGAGCCTTGGTTCGGGGTTGCGGCCATACCTTGCAGACATATTTCCAGTCGGGTGCTTTTTTATCAATAATTGCCAGGGCTTGCATTACTTCCTGTGCACCTTTCGAAGCAGCATCCCCCCCCACAGTAAGTAACATTAGCTGATCGGGTGCAACACCCAATGACTCGCGTACCGCCAAAATTTTCGGGTCATCCTTTTTGAAAGGAATAAACGAATCGGTATTACATCCTACTGGCAATACTTCTATAATATCGCTATTAATTCCATCGCGCACATACATTTCTTTTACCCAATTTGATGTTACCAATATGAGCGGTAGCGCATTTAATACTTCCTGGTAATTTGCAATATACCCATCGGCTACCAACCAGGGAACAGGCTGAACTCCATACCGCTGCGGGTGAAGCACCAACTGCGGAGTATGCCCCCAATACCCTACTCCTACCACTACATCTGGTTCAAACCAACGGTAATACCATTCTTTTTCCTGTGCCGATTCAAAATGAACTGCATGGGCATCGACACCCATTTCGAGAAGGCCTTTATAGAGTAAGTCTCCCTGGGTTGCAAGACCTCCGGGTGAAGGAGGGTAATCGTATAATACTAATACTTTCATAATAAATAATTGAATATAAAATGCTAATTCGTGTCCGTGTTGCAAACGTGCGCAGGCGCCAAATGAGGAGGCTTCGACTCCGCTCAGCCTGACAAACGGGTATTATTGTCACACTGAGCGGAGTCGAAGTGTGGATTAATTATTTAGGGAAAAACGTTTCGGAATAGGCACATTTTTCAAACTCTCACATTTTCAAATTCATCAAGCCACTTTTTTGCCTGTTCCGGTTCTGTAAACTGCCAGAACGCCTCTGCACGAGGAGTTGTTTGCGCTTCCCAGCTATCTTTTTCAAAACCATAGGTTTTGGTTATGATATTGTATTTTCTATTCCATAAAGGTTTAATAAGGGTGTGGAATATCGAAGCTTTATCAACAGCCTTTGGATAATATTCTTTATACCCGTCTTCGTAAGCAAATGTCCAAAGTTCGCTGGCAGAAATTTTACCCGTATGCCAAAGGTTTATTACCGATTTGCTCACTTCTTCGTGCCGCAGGTGTCGGGTATATTCCCCACAGGGGTTATGCGTAATTATCAGGTCGAAGTGTTTTGATGATAATAAATCTACAATAGCATTCTCCGTTTCATTCCCTGTTAAGGGCGTTTGATCGGGGCCATCATCCATATCACCAATAATTCCTTCGGATTTCAGGTTCATTAATGCTTTCTGAAACCTTCCGGCGCGATCAACATCGCTTCCACGACTTAAACAAGCGATATAACAATTCCATGATGGATGGCTCAATATTGTACCACCAGCCCATAATGTTTCATCATCGGGGTGGGCAACTATAATAGCTACTGATTTAGAGGTTTTGGGGTTCATACGCATTAAATATCGATTGTTCTAATATTTTTTTAGATTGACGACGGGAGACGGGAGACGGGAGACGGGAGTCCGAAGACTGAAGACTGGAAAACGAAGTTTGGTTTTGCTTCTGCCTTCCGTCTTCTAACTTCGATCTTCTGACTTACCGCTGCCATAATATCTTCGAAATTTCAAGTGGTACAGAAACTGGAAGATTAGGTATTGCCCTGACGGTATAGTCTGAAGCAAGGCGATCGGCTGTTGCCAATACACTAAAATTATATCCATTGCCGGAGCCGGTTATTTTTTTACCTTTTTTCATCTTTTGAACAGTTGGAGCTAACTGATTTATTCCCTGGGCAAATAACTCAACCTGAACCGCATCCGGGTCGATGTTGTTGACAAAAAGCTGAACATCGAACTTATATTGTTGTCCAATTTTTTCGAATTTGGCTTCGCCAAAGCTCATCGATTCCCAATTTTGATTTAGAGAATGAAGCCTATCATTCAGTATCTTCGCTTTTTCGCCTTTATCAGAAGTGCGTTCCAAATAGGTTATTGCAGCAGGGATGTAATGCTTCTCTGTATATTCGCGCACAGTTCTATCAGCAGAGAATTTAGGGGTAAGTTGTGCCATGCTTTCGCGCATTCGGGCAATCCATTTAACGGGAATGCCTTTTTCGTTCCGGTTGTAAAATTCGGGGACGACTTCCTGTTCCAAAATTGTATAAAGCTGTTCGGCTTCAATGGCATCCCAGGTCTCCTCGTCGCTATGTTCATTGCCGTCTCCTAATGCCCATCCCACTTTGGGGTTATAGGCCTCGGCCCACCAGCCATCGAGTACCGATAAATTAATTCCGCCATTCACCAACACTTTCATGCCACTGGTACCACTGGCTTCCCAGGGGCGACGCGGTGTATTTATCCATACATCTACTCCCTGCACCAGGTTTTCGGATACATGCATGTCGTAATCTGCCAGGAAAATTACCGGAGGACGAACCCCATTATACTTTATAAATTGAATCCATTCTTTAATTAAATTCTGGCCTGCCAGATCAGCAGGATGCGCTTTGCCCGAAATAATAAGCTGAACCGGATACTTTGGATTTTTTAAAAGGCGAAGTAACCGTTGCGGATCGTGCAACAATAAATTGGGGCGTTTATAGGTTGCAAAACGACGGGCAAAGCCCAGCGTTAAAATAGATGGATCAAAAATATGTTTTGCGCGATCGATTGATTCGGGAGAAATGCCAGAGCCTAAAAGCTGTCGTGAAAAATGTTCCGAGGCAAAATCAATAAGGGCTGCATTGGCATTTGTTCGCATTTCCCAAAGCCGTTCGTCCGAAACACTTCGAATATCCTGTTCGAGGGTATTGGTCATTCCCAGCCACCGGTCTTTTCCACAGGTTTCTGTCCATATTTCGTCAGCTTCTTTGGAGTCCCAGGTTGGCATATGTACACCATTGGTAACATATCCTACGGGTACTTCTGTAGTGGGCCATTTTGGAAATAGGGGTTCAAACAAATGACGGCTCACTTCCCCGTGCAGTCGGCTTACACCGTTTACCGCCCCACTTCCACGAATTGCCAGATAAGCCATGTTAAATTTCTCCGATTCGTCGTTTGGATTTTTACGGCCTAAGGATAATAATTGCTGACAGGTAATTCCAAGCTTTTCCTCTGCATATCCACCAAGGTATTGTTCTATAAGTAACGGGGAAAAACAATCGAACCCTGCAGCCACTGCTGTATGTGTAGTAAAAAGATTGCCGGCTCTGGTAGCTGCCAGGGCAACCTCAAAAGATTGCCCGGTTTCGTTCATAAAACTGTATGCACGTTCTAAAATTGCAAACGCGGCATGTCCTTCGTTGAGATGACAAACCTGCGGATGAATATCCAGTGCATTCAGAAGCCGCCATCCTCCTATTCCCAAAACCATTTCCTGTTTTAACCTAAGCTCCGATCCACCTCCATAAAGCTCGCTGGTGATACCCCGGTGGTTTGGAAAATTTGCGGCATCATTGCTATCTAAAAGATAAAGTTTTACTCTTCCTACCTGAACCTGCCAAACACGCAGCCATACGGTGTATCCCGGCAAGACAATCTTTAATCGCAGCCATTCTCCATTGGGCTGGCGCAGTGGTGTAACAGGTAATTGACCAGGATCGTTGTAAGGGTAAAGGGCTTGTTGCTGGCCATTTCTGTCAATTTCCTGCCGAAAATAACCCTGTTGATAAAGGAGGCCAATACCAATTACAGGTACCCCTAAATCGCTTGCTGTTTTGAGCTGATCGCCGGCTACATTGCCCAATCCTCCCGAATATATCGGAAGAGCCTCACTCAGCATAAACTCCATGCAAAAATAAGCCACACTGGTTAACAGTGTTTTTGGGTGATTCTTTTGAAACCATGCGGGTGTTGTGTTTGCATCTTTTCTTAATTTTACAAGGGTGTAAATCTTATTTCGAAATTCAGCATCATTCATCACCGATTGGAAATGATCGCGCGAGACAGTCTGTAGCACCAACCATGGGTTATGGGTGAGTTCCCAATGTGCCGGATCGAGTTTGCTCCAAACTTCGTCAGCCGAATGGTCCCACGACCATCTCATGTCGAGCGTAAGCTCTACCAGGGAATCAAAACCTTCGACATCGGTAGGTAAAAAACTATACAAAGGTTTTTTAGAATTTATTTTCAGGCTCATGGGTGCTCCTATACGTTTTCGAATGTATGATATTAGAATCTGGCGGGTATATCAATTATTTGAACCAGAAAGCAGTGCAGCTGATTAAATAAAAAGCTAGCGCATGTTTGCAATGTGTGTGGAATTTGATGCACGTATTGCAAACACGCGCCAGCAATTTAGAATATTCAAAGCTGTTAGTATAATATAAATGTTAATGCGAACATAATCGAAAGTACTAATAGCAGGTCTAAGGCAAAAGTGTTAAACCTTTCGCCAAAACTCAGGTTATTGTGCAGTATGTGAAGATCTTTTGTTTTCATAGCAGTATTTATAAATAATTGATTTTGTGATCCGATTTATTTCTTCAAAACTAATTTTAGAATAGAAGGATGCGAACCGAATGTTGAAAGTGGAATTATGATTTGTCTCTATTTCCAATAAAAATTAAATCTCGTTAACTTGCTACCCTTGAAATTTGAGCCTTTGTCTTCATAAAATTCAACACTTAGTTCGCATATTTCATTCACCTCTATGGCGAAAACAAGCCATATTCCGCAATAATTTCGCGCATTTCTTCCTTGGTTTTTTGGAGTTTGTACTCAACCATCCGAAGCATGCTTTGTTCTTTCCCTTCGTCGTGGTGCATATCTGCATCCGTTAATTGGGGATATCTTTCCCGAAGCTTGGTTTTAAGCTGGTCCCAGTTCCCCTGGTTTATAATAAGATCCATAATATTTATTTTTAGTATTGAATAATTGTTATGTAAAGTCGGTTGTTTAGAAAAGCAAGAACTAATGTCTATTATAGTAATCCTTTTCCTTTAGAGACATCCTGTATAAAAGTACTTGAAGCAAGGGCGAAAAGCATTACATAATTCAAGGCAAGAATTACATCATTCACACATTTTATAGAAAAAGGGATATAGCTTGAAATAGATATATATCGATAGCATTAAGTAGAATATAAGAGATTGAAAAAACCGGGAAATCTTAGGAAGTTATTTCTGTAAAAAGCATGCATCGACTCCGCTCTGCCTGACTAACCGTACCAGTGTCACACTGAGCGAAGCCGAAGTGTGCATTAATTATTTAAAATCCATGCCTTACTACTTACTACTAAATACTTACGACTTAGGACTTACTACATCTTTAAACCCATTCTGTTTCGTTTCAAAGCAGGCTTCGACTCCGCTCTGCCTTAAGAATTCTACCAGGGTTATATTAAGCGCGATACAATAAATAACCTCCGCGAGGTACAATGTTTCTAGCATTTACGATAATGCAATGGTTTGACCCCGGTCGGGGTCATATTCTAAAATCTATAATATTCTTTTTCTATAAACATGTTATCCCATCGGGGGTAATGAATTACTATTTTCAATAAAAAAAGCTTACTCCCGACAATTATCGGAAATAAGCCTGAATAATTCAATATCGATTAGTTAAGGATATTCGACCCCGGCTGGGGTCGCCTGTTTGTAGAATAATTGAACCTTCTATAAACATCTGACCCCAGCTGGGGTCAAACATCGATTCTTAACTAAACGACATTGCTGAATAATTATTTAACCTGCTTGTCTTACTAATTCTAAAAAAACATTTTATATCGTTACGAAGCACACTTCGACTCTGGGTGACACTGTTACAGTTCGTCTGGCAGAGCGGAGTCGAAGTGTGTTTTAATTACTTAGCCTTTTGTCTTACTACTTACTACTAAATACTTACTACTTACGACTTATACCCCCTACATTCTATCCATATACCAGTTCAGTGTTTTTTCTAATTTCTGGGTCTTAAAAATGGCGGTAATAGCTTTTTGGAGCCTGAGAAAAGCCGTTTCGCTTTTAACAATATAATCGAACGCTTTATGTTTCATGCAATTTACAGCTACATCAATGCTGTCCTGCGACGAGAGCATAATTACAGGCATCTCTGGAAAGGCTGCTTTTATCCGATCAAGTGTTTCGAGCCCGTTAATTGCTTCTTTATCAACCCCGTTAAGATGATAATCCAAAACAATAATGTCGGGGTTTTGCCCAATGCTTTCAAGACACAGTTCTCCCGTTGCAAAAGTTTTGATTACTGATTGACTGCTTTGTGAAAAATCGATCTCCAGCGCCTTTAAAAACAAAGCATCGTCATCTACCAAAAAAAATAAAATATCTTTTTCGTCTTTCATCCATTTTTTGTTTTTATCCGGTTAAACTCAATTTCCAACTCTCTGCATGCCTGAAGGCACACTTTTTCTATCTGAAGAACCAAATCGTAAATTCCTTCGGTTTGTAGTTGAGAGCTTGCATACTCCTGGACTTTCTTGGCCATGTTTTCGAAATCGGTACTGATTCCCATTATTGAAAACGAAGGAATTATTTTATGAACTGCCGCATGCAAAGCAATCCAATCTTTTAATTCTAAACTTTCTTTCATGGCGGTAATTAAGGATGGTGTTTGTTCGAGGTAAAGCGAAATCATTTCCATCATTAATTGCGGGTTCGATTTTGTTCGATTGATTAAGTAATTCAGATCGATGCATTTTAGCTTTACCTCATCGCTGCTGGAGTCTTCTTTATTTGCCTTATATTCTTCCATATTTGATTTCTTTACCAAACTAATTATTTTGGAATATAATAACCGTTCATCCACCGGTTTTGAAATGTAGTCGTTCATCCCCACGGCATTGCATTTGGCCAGATCCATGGTGGTAACATCAGCGGTTAAAGCGATTATAGGAATATTCGATTTTAAAACGTTCCGAATATATTCAGTGGCTTCAAACCCGTTCATTTCGGGCATTTGTAAATCCATCAGAACTAAATCGTATTTATTCACTTCCATTTTTTCAATGGCAATTTTCCCATTGCCAGCAATTTCGCGTTCAAAACCAAAATCGTCCAGAAGTGTTTTCATCAATAATTGATTGAGCGGAATATCTTCGACCACCAGAACTTTGATATTTTTTGCTTCAAAATCATCTTCCGCTACCTCCGTATCAGATTCTGCTTCGGCTTTTGTTATTTGAAAAGGTAAAATAAAACTGAAGGTAGAGCCTTCCTGAAGCTTGCTTTTTACAGCAATAGTACCACCTTGCGACTCAACCAATTGCTTGGCAATAGCCAGACCTAAGCCTGTACCTCCGTAAATTCTGGAAGTTTTACTGGATGCCTGTTGAAAGTTTTCAAATATTTGTCCAATTCTTTCTTCGGGGATTCCAATTCCGGTATCAGAAACAGCAAACTCAATTTCAACATTTTCATTTTCTTCTTTCAATAATTGAACGCTCATGGTAATTTTACCTTCGTTTGTAAACTTTATAGCATTGCTTACCAGGTTCATAATTATCTGATGCAGCCGCACGGGATCCCCCTCTAATACGGTTGGTATTTTAGGGTCATATATTTTTACTAACTGGAGGTTTTTTTCGAGAATTTTTGTTTCAAACAAGTGCAACATAGCCGAAATAGACAAGGCAATTTTAAAAGGCGTTTTCTCAAATACCATTTTTCCGGCATCCACCTTTGCGAGGTCGAGGATATCATTTATAAGCACAATTAACGAATCGCCACTCATTTTTATGGCCATTAAATATTCCTTTTGTTTGGCTGATAATTCTGTTTTGAGCAACACTTTGGTGAAACCAATAATTGCGTTCATGGGAGTACGAATTTCGTGGCTCATGTTCGACAAAAATTGCTGTTTCGCTTTCACCGCATCGCCTGCAATAAGGGATGCACTTTCGGCTTTGCCTTTTGCTTCTTCAGCAATTTCTGTTGCCAACTCTGCAAACACCCTTGCTTCAATCAATTCTCTTTCAATGCGCTTTTGTTCGGTAATATCCCTGGCCACCACCACGGCACCAAGCACGTTGCCCCGGTCGTCCTTGTAAACAGAGCCGTTAAACAGCACGTCCGTAAGTTTACCATCGATAATAGTTAACGGATAATCAACTACAAAACCTTTTTCAAACACTTCCTGATATACTTCGCGGGCCTTTTGGGTTTCGGTAAAATAATTGAAAAAATCGGTCCCAATTAACTCCTCCCGGGGCTGTCCAATTATTTTTATGGAGGCGTTATTCAAATCGGTGATTTTACCGGCAGGACTAATTGTAAAAAGGGGGTCGAGACTAGCTTCTATAAGACTTCGGGCATATTGCGAGGCCGATTTTTGCGCTGTTACATCGCGGGCAACAATTACTACCCCAAGCACATTTCCCTGGTCGTCTTTATATACTGAACCGTTAAATAAAACATCGGTTAGTTTACCGTTTTTATGACGCAGGGTAAGGGGCGAATCGGCTACCGAGCCTTTTGCAAACACCACCTGGTAAACTTCCCGAGCCATTTGAGGTTCGGTAAAATAATTGAAAAAATCGGAACCAAGCAGTTTTTTACGCTCAATGCCTGTGATGCTCACCAAGGCTTCATTCATATCGGTTATCTTCCCCTCGGTATTGATGGTAACCAATGGATCGAGACTAGCCTCAATAAGGCTGAGGGAATATTGGGATGCCAATTTTAAGGAATAGCTGAACGCTTCCAGTTCCTTATTTGCTGTTTCCCGTTTTTCTTTCTGTATATTTTGATAGATTAGCTCTTTATCGGCTATCAGCAGTTCGTCTGCCCTGTTTGCCTTCTCCCTGGTTTGAAATGCCAGTTCTTTGTCGGCAATAACTAACTCTGCGGCACGATTTTCTTTCTCCCGTGTTTGAAAAGCCAATTCTTTGTCGGCAATTACTAATTCGGCAGCTCGTTTATTCTTTTCGGAGTTTTGAAAAGCAAGTTCTTCATTGGCAATAATTAATTCAGCTGCCCTATTTTCGCGTTCTCTGTTTTGAAATAGAAGCTCTTTGTCGGCGATAAACAGCTCAGCTGCCCGCTTTTCCTTTTCTTCATTTTGAAAGATCAGTTCTTTATTAGCAAGTATTAACTCTGCCTCGCGTTTCTCTTTTTCGTTGTTTTGAAAAGCAAGTTCCTTATTTGCAATGCGTAATTCAATAGCCCATTTTTGTTCAGCAATATCCCTGGCCACCACAACTGCTCCTTCTATATCGCCTTTATCATTCCTATAAACCGATCCATTAAACAACACATCGGTAAGTTTTCCATCTTTATGGCGAAACGTAAGGGGCAAATCTTTCACAAACCCTTTTTCGAAAACTTCCAGATATACTTTCTGCGCTTTTTGAGGTTCTGTAAAATAGTCGATAAAATTTGATCCCATAAGTATTTCACGTTCAATACCCGTAATATCGACCTTTGCCTGATTCATATCCATAATCTTACCTTTTGAGTTGATGGTAATCAATGGATCCAGGCTAGCTTCTATTAAACTGCTGGCATATTTTGAATCGTGCGATTTTGTTCTTTCCATAATTTATATGTTGTACTTCTGTTGTTTATTTAAAAAGCTTATATAATGTCGCTAAAAATTAGGCGATATCAACCCCAACCCCTTAATAAGGGGCGATAACATATCTAAGGAAAGTATCCCCTCCCCCTGATAGCTATCGCGGGTAAGGAAGGGCAGGGGTGGTTGACTAAAACACTCTATGAATAACATAACACTTTCACTTTTTAGCTATCGACTATAAACTATCGACTATCGACTATAAACTATCGACTTTTCCCTAAACATCTTCAATTGATTGCCTTCTTTTATCTTTTAGTTTTTTGAAATGCGAAGGGGTGAGTCCTGTAATTTTTTTAAACTGATTCGACAAATGTGCAACACTGCTGTAGTGCATATTCCAGGCAATTTCAGTAAGGTTTAGTTCATCGTAAATAATCAATTCCTTCACCCGTTCAATTTTGTGCGAGATGATGAACTTCTCAATGGTGGTACCCTGCACTTCCGAAAATAAATTTGCCAGGTAAGTGTAATCGTATTTCAGTTTATCGACCAGGTAATCCGAAAAATTGGTTTTAGGAATTTCGTCGGTATAATGCACCATTTCGATGATTACATTCTTGATTTTTTCGATGAGCACCGCTTTTTTATCATCCATCAGTTCCAGTCCAGATTGGTGTAAACCATTACGTATTTGCTCGCGTTGCTCCGGAGTTATATCTTCCATGACATCTGCAACGCCCATATCAACAATAAAGTGAAGCCCAAGTTTTTTCAACTCTTCTCTCACTGCCATTTTGCAGCGCATACTCACCATGTATTTGATATAGAGTTTCAATAGGGGCCTTATTTTTTAGATGACTGCCACAAAACAATTCCACCGATTCCCATAACTGCAATTCCAATTAAGGGAGACCAGTTAACGCGATGTGGCTTACTTCGGGTAATTTCGACCTTTCCCAAATCCACTACTTTTTCTTTGGTAAAAAAAGTGAAGGCAGTAAAAATGGTTAATGCAAGGCCAATTATCAAAATAATGATTCCAGTTGTTTTCATTTTTCACACAATTTAAAATATTGAAAAGTTAAGGTATACCAAGCCAAAATAGTTACACAATTATGGCTAAAGGTTACATAATTCACACATTTAAGATGCAAGTCGCAAGTACCGAGTAGTAAGTAGTAAGTAGTAAGTACCGAGTAGTAAGTCGTTAGTAGTAAGTACCGAGTAGTAAGTCGTTAGTAGTAAGTATTTAGTAGAATTAGTTAAAAAAGATTAACAATCCCCCTGCTTACGACTTACGACTACATACTTACTATTCTTTTCTTCTTTTCATTTTCTTACGACTAAATACTTACGACTTACGACTATATACTTCTTCCTACTGATACAACAGCTTATAAATCTCTTTTAAGTCGGGCGATAGAATGACTTCGGTTCTGCGGTTGCTTGCACGACCGGCATCTGTAGTGTTATCCTTTACGGGATGAAATTGACTTCTGCCTGATGCAGTAATACGGTTTGGATCAAAACCACTGTCGGTTGTCAAAATGCGAACAATAGAAGTTGCCCTTGCAACGCTCAGGTCCCAATTATCTGCAAATAATTTGGTTTTAATAGGAACATTGTCGGTATGGCCTTCAATTAAAACACTAATATCTTTTGTGCCGTTTAATACCTTAGCAAGCGATTTTAGCGCTTCTTTTCCTTTAGGATCGACAACATCGCTACCCGATTTGAACAACAGTTTTTCTTCGAGCGAAACATATACATTCCCATCTTTGGTATAAACATAAAGCTCATCCATTTTGTAATTCATCAATGCCTCGGCAATGGAATTTTTAAGCTTGTCCATGACAGCTTTTTGGGCTTTGGTGATTTCCTGAAAAGTCCTTAAACGTTTTGCCTGTTCGGCAATGGTCATCTCGGATGAAGCTGCAAGCGCCTCGAAATCAATTTGAGCTAAGGCATTTTGATTCTGCAACGATTTTTTTTCTTCGTTCAGGTTTTTTACTACTGCAACACATTCATTTAGTTGCGTATGGGTTTTGGTGCTGTCTTTTTGGAGTTTATCAACCCTGGCTTGCGAAACCAACATTTTTTTACTTGGTCCGCACGATATAAATAGCAAACTAAGAAACAAGGTTGAGAAAGTAATAAATTGGAATGTTTTTTTCATGGTGTTTAATTTTAGTGAATAACGCTACAAAGTTGATTGTCTTTCGATTAATTAGTGTTACACAACTTTTGGAATAAATTACATTATTCACACATGGAATATTTGTTGGTTTCCAAAACCAGTTACCGTGAGACCCGAAGAGATAGTCGTAAGTAATCCCGATAGCTATCGGGAGTCGTAAGTCGTAAGAGAAGATAAGTTCAAAGCTCGGCACTTTCATCCTCTTCTCATTCATTCGACTACGCTCAGAATGACCGATAGGCAATGCTGATGAAAAGGACAGTTAGACGGGGTGCTTTTCTTAGCTCATTTCTCCCTCTGTCGAAGGATTGATTAAACAAGGCACGTCAGCTTTTCTAAAGGGAAAATGCAACAACCTTAAAGTATTCCCAAAATCTTTGCCCGTACTTTTGCAAACTTTTTGCGGGGTGCCGAATGATTTAACTCATTCATTTGCTCATTCGCCTTGATAATATCTTTCGGGAATTCGCCTTTGTATACTATTTTGTAAAACGAAAAACCATTGTATGGAATGGTGTTTTCTCCAGGAAAGATAATGACACGGTTTTCGAGTGTTTTTTTTGTAAAATTTGATAAAAAAGCAGCTTCCCGCTGTTTACATAATTGGTCGAATTTACTGTTAATTACCTTTTGACCAATATAATTAATACATTTCTCCTGCATGGTAAAGAGCATGGTATCGTTTACCTGTTTGGTTACATAATGAACAAACGCGGAATCCTGTACCGACATTTTCTCTACTTTCAAAGAATCGTCCGCTGTGAGAAACCGGGCATTTTTATCTTTCGATCTCAAAAAGTATTTCTTCTTCGCTTCAAAAAATAAAATGTATTCCTTCTCTTTTTCAGCATACTGCATCGGATAAATGCCAATAGAGGCTTCGGGGAAATGGTTTAGAAAACCAACCATTTTATCGATAAATTTGCTTTGTTTGCGCAACAGCGAATTTTGCCGCATCTCCCACTTCAACGTTAACGATTTTTCAATTTCATTCTCCATATATTTTACCTGCGACCGATAAGGTGTGGTAGGAGGCTTCACAAAAACATTTCCCAGAATATCAAAGAGGACATCCCTTATATGAAATTTAGGATCCTTTAAATTTCCGGTAATTGGTATTTCGTAATCAATAACATTTCCCCGTTCGCGAACAAAATACATCAATAATGGGGTAGGAATCCATTTGTTATCTTTGTTTTTTAGCCTGCGGGTAATTCGGGGATCGATAACCACCAGGTGATTTTTGCTTTTTATAATTCCGTTTTTAACATTCCAGGTACCATTCAGCTCAATAGTTCCCCGGTCAGCCGGAAAAGAGGTATATGTTATCAGGTAAGGATTAAACAACGATACCGGCAATTTCTGCAGGCTGTATTTCAGGTCGAAATCGCTGCTATCGTTGGGGTTTATGCTTAATGTTACTGCAATATTGCCATAAGGTTGTATCCTCGTTCTAAGCAGGCCCTCTACCCTCTTTCTGCTTTTATCTACCGAATCGGCTAAAAAATTAAATGGATTTGCCTCAATGGCGAACTTTTCGGAGAGCGAGTAATCGCTAAATTTCAAAACACCATTATAAATCGCCAGCTTGCCAATCTTAAAATCGCTTTTGAAAAAATTCTTACCAATCGCTTTTATATAATCGGCAATTTTAAGAATCAGGTTAAACCTAACCGGATTACTTTTAACAGCCGAAATGTTGGCTCCGTCTTTTCCAAACATCCGCTGAAAATTGTCTAAATATTCGTACCGTTCGAATTTTAAATATGGCTGGGTAATTGAAATGGAATCATACGAATATATATGCCTCATAGGACTTAATTTTTCTATTGCAATAACCAGCTTGCTAAAAGAGGCATAATCGTCTGTTGGGCTTTTGCCCAGATGAAAATTGTTCAATATTATCCTTCCCGAATTGGTAACACGCTGAACATCTTTAAAATTACCGGTCGATTCAAGATCAGCATCCACATTTGCTCTGAAATGGCCATAGTTAACCATATCTTTAAGGTATTGCTCAATAATATTTAAATCGAACTCACGAATCGCAATACCTAGCTGATAGTCGAGATTTTTAAAATTGATAGTTATATTACCTTTAGCAGAGCCGGTATGAGTCCCCGATAAAAAAGAAAATTTTACCGCCAATGTATCGACATTCCAACGTTTACCAGAACTCTCAAAATTGGCATTTTTTATAAAATAATTTATCGGAATACCTTTTTCACGATAGTGGAAAATGCCATTTTGCACTTTAATTCCCAAAAGGTTAACATGAACCGACGATGGAGCTGTACTATCTTTCTTTGAGGAAAACTTCAAAATAAGGTCGCTGAAATTAAATGCTTTTTTGTTCTGAATAATTACTCCAACAGGTTTGTTAAGGGTTAACCCGGATATTTCTATGGTTTTCGAAAATATTTTAAATAGTGCAAAATTGGCACTTACCCCTTTTGCAGAGAAAAAAATTGTATCCCGATCCTTTAAATCCTGTTCGTTTTTATATTCATAAATTTTCAAATTGGTAATATGAACATAGCCGGTAAATGGATTTACATAAATTAACCCTGTTTTAATTTGCCGTCCGGTATATTTCACATCGTACTTTTCTACTAAATATTTGGCAATGGGCGAAACCAGTAAAACAATACCCACTATCAATATAAGGAGGGAGCTAAAAACAATAAAGAGAGTTTTTTTAAATTTATTATTCAATATTTTCATTGTCGGGTTTCTTAATTTGAAAAGAATAGGAATTCGGTATTATTTTTTGCCCGTGGATGAGTGCATAAACTTTGGTAAACTCAGCCCCGAAATAAAGGATAATGGCCGAATAATATACCCATACCAGAATAAGGATTACTGAGCCGGCAGCACCATAGATGGAAGCAATATCATAGCTTCCCAGGTAAAACCCGATGGCAAATTTTCCGATCATAAATAAAAAGGCTGTAAACGATGCACCAATAGCGCAATCGCGAAGGTTTATCTTTCCATCGGGCAGGGTTTTGAAAATGACAATAAATAAGATGGTGATAATTATAAAGACAATGAGCAGGTTGAGAGCATAAAATAAATAAATAGTGTCTTGCGGAAAGTGTGCTGCCAGCCTGTTATTTAATAAATCCATTAACGAATTTATAATCAGGCCGACTAATAGCAAAAATCCAACCGATCCAATCATAGAAAAGGACATAAGCCGGTTGTATAAAAATTTCACCAACCCTCGTTTGGGTTTTGCCTGAATACCCCATATATAGTTAATGGAATCCTGGATTTCGGCAAATACGCCCGAAGCTCCGATGATTAAAATAATTATACCCAAGGAAGTAGCGAATACATTGCTATTAGAGAGCTTTACATTTTTGAGGGTTTCCTGGATTTGCAGTGCAGCGCTGTTACCAACCAAATCGTTAATCTGCCCGAAAATTTCTCCCCGCACGGCATCGGCACCAAAAAACACACCACTCAGCGATATAATGATAATAAGCAACGGCGGCAACGAGAAGATGGT
>Ga0316608_1000261_pt1 | contig 27022 bp, 25 predicted proteins | sample MIS2016152B_MG_FD_207673 | JGI IMG/M metagenome (GOLD analysis project Ga0316608, IMG submission 207673) | Microbial mat bacterial communities from Middle Island sinkhole, Lake Huron, Michigan, United States - MIS.2016.152B | ecosystem: Environmental > Aquatic > Freshwater > Lake > Sediment...
ATATCAGCTAAAAAATTTAAAACTCCACAAGTGTTTTCGCACTACATTTTTGAGTTTTTGAAAAATAACCCTAATGTTTATGAGGCCTACAGGCATGTCATGGTGTTTTAGGTGTCAAACTCAGGACTACGCCTTTTTTGTTTACATACCTCTATGAATTCCTTATTTTTTAGGAGTTTCAGCTTTTTTCTTTTCGGCGGTAGCACCGTCCTTTTTTTTGTCGGTACAACTACTGGAACAGCTTTTTTCGCACGACGCAGCTTTCTTTTTGGTGGTATCGCCCAGGGCTGTAATAGCCGATAAATCGAGCACATTTGCACCTAAATTGCCGGTGCTAATATCGGAGGTCATTACATTATCCACACCAACGGTGTTAGAACTAGTTGGAGTAAAGGTCGAAAAAGCAGTAAGGACAAAGAATGATCCTGCTATGAAAGATCCGGCAACGATAGCACGTTTTAATTTTGATAATTTTTCAGTTTTCATATCTCTCTTATTTTAAGTTTATGTAATATAAACAGAACTTCTATTGAAAAAGTTTATGAAACCATTCTAAACAGTGTAAAAATAATGAATTATCAAATTCTCGATGGAAGATGAAGGTTTGTGAAGAGCTCACTTAACAATGGTATAACGAACAATAGGCGTAGTCAGAGACTACGCCGAGCTCATCGTTCTAATTATTAAACTGAATTGCTGAGTGTATCCACGATGGCGATCGGGATCCGGACTACGCTCTATTAGTTAGCATGTTACAGCATAATCGTTTTTGCGCTATTTTCCCTGCAAATCGACAAATCCCCTTTTCTTCAGCTGAATAAAAAGTTGCGATTCGCTGGCGGTAGGTTTCAAATCTCTGTTCAACCACTCTTTAAATAACCATTCGAGGTAGTGGTCATGACCTGCCTTTTTCCAATCCTCATTCAATCCCAAGTGCTGCGAAGGATCGTCATATTTCTGGGTTATTTCGGTCAAATCATCTTTCGTAAGTGGTTGATAAGTTGTTTCATGAAAAATCCCTTTCCCGGTTAACCTGCCAACTTTATGATCAGGCTCCTTATCGGCATATCCTAAAACTAGGGCGATAAGCGGCATGCAATATTTTTCGGGCAGATGGAGGAGTTGCCACAACCGTTCCATATCGCCCCGGTGTATACCGTTGGTGAGCAACGAATCGATCCCCAGGGATCGGGCAGCAATGGTAGCGGTTTGCGCAGCAATGGAAGTATTGATGCTGGCAGTTAAAAAACTGGTGATATTGTCGGGATAATATGAAAGGCCTAACGATTCGGCACTCGCTACCAATCTGGTATAATCGGCACAGAAAATCATCAGGCAGCTTCCCTGGTAGCCACAAAGTTTTTTCATCAACTCACGGTCGCGCACTACCACAATCGAGTAGGTTTGCATGTTCGATGAGTTGGCGGCGCAAATAGCCGATTGTTTTATAAGTTCAATTTCATCGTTCGATATTTCTTTCGAAGAGAAATTTCCATGTGTGGTATGTAAACTCTGGATTGACTTAATGGTCTCATTAACGTTTTTGGCTTTTTCGGTAGCCCCGGAGAAGGCATCAGGAGGATTGGTATTGGCTCGTATCGATTTGTTTACCAATAACATTCCGGCGGAAGCCATTACACTTTGTTTTAAGAAATTACGGCGGATAGAAGGTTGGTTCATGACAGAAGGATTTAAAATGATTTATTAAAATTATGGCAAATATCAGCACGAGTCAATTGAAAAACCGAATCAAAACCCGATCATTTTCCGGTCATTTTCGAACTTCCTTATATAAATAGATTGCAGGAATCACTATTTTTGATACTAAATTAACATCAGTTCGATTTAACAAATAAGCTAATTGATTAATTATCAGCAGCGATCTTGCAATTATGCATTTTACCTCCCCAACCCTCCTTACCCTCGATAGCTATCGGGGGGAGGGCTAACTGTTGCTTCGAAGCAGCAGTTATAGCCCCTTTTCAAGGGGTTGGGGTTATAATCAGCTGAAAATTAGCAATATTAAAATTTACTTATATCGAACACAGGTTAAATTAACCCTCAAATGAATCCTCCCACAGAATACGATTATATTGAGAAATGCAAGCATCTGATCGAATGCCGGTTGGAATGGGCTCCCAGCGCAGAATGGAAAAGCCGTGACTACGAATATTTATCGGAGCTGATATTGGAGAAAACGAATATTTCGATCAGCATTTCGACGGTTAAACGTATCTGGAAAAACGATCCGCTCCGGATTCCCCATGTTTCAACCCTGAATGCCTTTGCCCAATTTTTGGATTATGAACATTGGAACGATTTTAAAACGAAATTGAAAAATGAAATTCGGCCATCGGTTGTCTCAGAAAATAAAACAGATAGAAAGAATACAACCCGGTATATTCCTATAATGGTTGGAGTATTTACTACGATTATAATAATCTTTTTGCTCTTTATCTTTTATAATCATGGAAAAGGAAAGAAATCAGCATTATTGGTTAATACAAAAGATGTACTTTTTACAAGCAAAAAAACGGTTACCTCTGGTCTGCCCAACACAGTAGTTTTTAACTACGACATATCAAAAACAACTTTCGATAGCGCTTTTATACAGCAGGACTGGGATCCCGGCAAGCGAAAAAGAATCGCGAAAGAAGACCAATATCATACCTGTATTTATTATTATCCCGGATATTATACGGCACGCCTGGTTTTGAATAATCAGGAAGTAAAGAAATTCCCACTTTTTATTACAACAAATGGGTGGATAGCAGTTTATAAAAAGGATTATCATCAGGAAATCCCTGTTTATCTTAAGAATATTGACCTGATCCGGGACAAGAAACTGCATGTTTCGGTAGAGGATTTGAAAACCAATAAAATAGAGAACGACAAAGACTTTTTAATTGGTTTCTATAATGCGCGCGATTTTGGTGAGGTGTATTGAGATAGTTTCAGTTTTGAAACCGAAGTAAAAAACGATCCCAAAGAGGGAGGGCTAACCTGCCAGTATGTTGCAATAACCGTAGAAGGGGAAACAGGAGTAATGACTTCGACCTTTTCGGAAAAGGGGTGCACCTCCAAACTTTTTCTCGAATTTGGGAATGTATATGTAGATGGCGCAAAAAGTGATTTATCGGCCTTTGGAACCGATTTGACCAATTGGCGAAAACTTAAATACCGGGTTATAAATAAAACAGTCGAATTATTTATTGATGACAAAAAAATCCATCAGCTGAAGTATGACCGGAATATGGGTAAGATAATTGGCATTTCATACCACTTTTATGGGTGTGGGGCAGTAAAATCGGCGAGACTGTTTGATAAGAAGGATAAGCTGGTTTATGAGGATCGGTTTCAATAAGGAATTCGTTTGTTAGCATATTAAATCGCTATTTGTCAATACATCTTACAGGTGTGTTTTTGATAACCGATATATGATGGTAATGTTAAGGAACCATAAAGAATACCTCAAAAAATGCATAGGCATACGAAAAGGTTATAATGATTATAGTTTTTATATTCATAGCTAAAGCTTTTAGTTAGGTGGAAAATAATTTATCGAATTACTCCCAATTTATAATATATTTTAAGCATTATTATCCTACCCGGCGACAAATAATCGGCTATTTCCATATGACTGTTGTCAAACAGATCCTGGATACTTAGGGAAGTTATGAATCTGTTTTTTAAAAACGCATGCGAAAATTGCAAATCCATGGTAAAATAACTGTCTAATTCAGTACTGTTGTTGTCTGTTGTGTATTGCTTTCCTTTATAGAGTGTTCCTAAGCCTGTGGTAATATAGTTGTTGAGCCAGACAAATCCTGCGGAAGCCCTTTGGTTGGGAGCATATTTAAGCGATTTCCCTTCGAGTGCGGGGTTTTTTCGGAACTGCAAAATTTCAGAGGTAGCATATGAATAATTTGCCCACACATATAAGGCAGAATTAACATCGAAACGGGCATCTATTTCTGCACCCCGAATACCAACCCGGGTAATGTTTTCGCGGCGGTAAACAGGCCGGTTCGAAATAGTATCTCCGTTGGCGACATAATACAAAAAATCCTTTCCTAGGGAATAATAAATACTTGGTTCCAGGAGGATTTTTTTATAGGAATACCGTAATCCTGCTTCAACATTATCGAGGTATTCCGGGCCTAATTCAGGATTTGCCACTTTAGGGCCCACCCACATATAGCCCGACCGGCATAAGTCGTCGAGGATAGAAGCCCTGAATCCACGCGAATAAGAAACATAGGCACTTAGGTTATCAACAATATGATACCGAAGTGCAGCCCTAGGGCTGATTGCCACCCAGGAATGACTGGTGAGCGATGGGCTGAACGCCGTCCAGTAATCTACCCCCGTTCCGGTTGCGCTAAACGCTCCATCGTGAAACCTCACCTTATCCACTCGCATTCCGGTGGTCAGACTTAATTTCCTGGAGAACAATTTTAATTCGTCCTGCAGATAGAACGCTGTTGAGGTAATAGAACCTTTGTTCAATACTACATCGGCAGAAGTTTTGTAATAATCACCTCCATTGACGCTGCCATCCTTCATTTCCAGGCCAAAGGTAACCGTATGGCTTTTGGTGAATGCATAATTGGTGTTTAAAACAGCTCCATAATCGTTCCGGTCCGATTCCGCATCAAAGCGCGTGTAATTAGTTCCCTTCATCCGCTCATCGATTCGGTAATAATGTTCCCGCTGAAAGTAGATATTAAATTGATAATCAAACTTCCGTTTCTGCCCCGAGGCCTTTACATGGTATAAATTGGTATTAAAGTTTCGGTATTCGCCATCCGGAGCATGTATCTTCTCACCTTCGCCTCTTTTGTCGCGGTAATAATCGTATTGAAAAACGATAGTGACCAAATCGTTTATTTTATAGTCAATACTTGCTGAAGTCCCGCCTTCTTTCAAAAAACGGGTGACTGAATAACCATACTCTGGTTTCGATTCCGGCACTGGATTATAGCCATCGCTTTTCTGGTAGAAACCGGATACCATCCAGGATAGTTTGTTTTTTAGATTTCCTCCCAGGTATATTTCCGGCTTAAAGGTATTAAACGTTCCATAGCTGGCTCCCACGTTGGCTTCAAAAGGGTTAACCGGTTTTCGCGTGATAATGTTGATGACTCCCCCCATAGCATTATTGCCATATAACGAAGAGCCGGAACCTTTAAAGACTTCAATTTTTTTGACGTTGCCGGCGTTAATCCGGTTCCAGTTCACACCCCCTTCGTCGGAGGTATTCATAGGCATGCCGTTCAGCAATACCAGGGTTCTTCCCTGTTCGTCGCCTCCCAGGTTTCGAAGGGTAACTGCAGGGCGCATCGTGTAATTACCGGCAGTACGATTCACATTTACCCCCGAAGTAAAACGCAGCAAATCGTCGATGGTACGATTGGTTAAATTTTCAATCTGCTTTGAACCGATGATATCCACCTTCGCCGCTATTTCATGGAGGCGACGATTGGTTTTGGTGGCCGTAACCGTAACTTCATCCAGGGCTATCGCTTTTTTTAAGGAATCGTTTGCAGTGGGTAATTGAGCTCTTAATTGGATTGACACCAAACCCGATAAAATCAAAAGCGATATACCAGTTTTAACCATTTACAGTTGGTTATCTTATGTTTTTGGCGCAACGGAAGCCTACGGCAAAATCTACCCAGCTGGGCGATAACCCGTTTCGGTAGTAGTTTTGAACACACATTTGTCCGGAGTGCCAGCTCCCGCCCCGTATTACTTTAAACCGGCTTCTTTCAGGGCCTTTGGGATTTTCGGCAGGAGATGCCTTATAATAGTCAGCACCATAATTATCGGAAGTCCACTCCCAAACATTCCCCGCCATATCGAACAGGCCAAAATTATTGGGGCGTAGCAACCCCACTTTGATAATCCCTTTGTACCTTTTCCCGAAATTCACCAGGGTGGAATCGTTTTGATCGCCCGTTGGGAAATTTTTATCGACCAATCCCCCGCGGGCTGCATATTCCCATTCAGCCTCGGTAGGCAATCGCTTCCCGGCCCATTTGGCGTATTTATCGGCATCGAAAAAGCTTACCCCTACCACAGGAAAATCCGGAAAATCCATCCCACTCTTAAATTCTTTCATCCCCCAAAATTCAGGGAAGGCGTTTTTTGTGGCAATGCAAAAATCATAGTACTGCTTATTGGTCACTTCGTAGGTATCCAGAAAAAAGGAATCAATCATAACTTTGTGTTCCGGCTGCCAATCGCTAGGTCCGGGGGAATTTTTACCCATATTAAATTCACCGCCGGGTATCAATACCATCGTTTTAGCGGCATCGTTTTGTCCGAAGACGGAGAGCGTGAAAAGGAAAGAAATTAAAAAACATGTTGGTTTCATAATACATTTGTTTTAATTGGAATAGGGATTTATGCTTAAATTCTGTAACGATTCATTGAATTGGAGGAGCAATTTAGGGAGATTCCTGATATTATGGATAAAAACTAACCAACTATTTTAAAATTGGAGGAAGCAAGAAAGCATTAAAAACTAAATTTTTTAAGGATGGCCACGAATTGAATGGTGAGCCCACTCCGCAAAGTCAAAATTCAATGATTTTCATCTGTTTTGCCCCTAACCCCTCCAGGGACCATCTGAAAATCATTGAATTTCAAAGTCCCCATTTAGGGGATTAGAGTGGAAAGACTTTTCGATTCAGATTCAATGTTTAAACAATCAATTCTTGAATTTAGGACCATATGTTTGGGTTATATTTTATCACATAAATATGGAATTCTTTTTGATAAATAAAGTGGATCAATAAAACAGGTTCTCCCAGACATGTTGGTTGATCCCAATTTTAACCGGGAAATACCTTTTTTCTATAGGGTATATTTTTCAAGCGCGTTTTTCACGAAATCAACCGGCATATAGGTTATAACGGATATCTGCTCTAACGGTAAGCCTTCGTTCGATAACCGAAAACAGAGGTATTCGAGCGATTCGCCAATTTCAATCATGTTTTCGTCCGGATCGTAAAACCGAACTACTTTTTGTCGCCAGGGCTGTTCTCTTGTTTCATGGACAAACACAACGTTGTTTTCTTTTAGTTTTTGGGCGATTTGATCTACATCGTCATACTCAAAGTAGAGCTCAAAGTTATTTCCTCCCGGTCGGATTTCTTTGTTGTCAATCAGTTCCCGAAAGTGGGTTCGCAAATGAATAGAAAAATCGCCCTGAAAGGTTACATTTTCGCCAAAATCGAATTTTACTTTTTGATTTAACAGATTTTCATAAAAATCGCGCGAGCGTTTTATGTCCGATACGGTAATGAGGGGGGAGATGAATTTCATTGGGTTAATGTAAAATATGAGTAATAAGTAATATTCTCTGTGTAGCTCCGTGCCTTCTCTGTGTAACTTTGTGTTCCTGAATAAAATACTCAAGGGATCACCTCTGAATTCGCAAAGTGGCAAGGAGTGTAATATTATGGGTAAAAATAAAGCCCGATTTTATTCCACCAATTTTAATTCCTTCAAAATTCCCTTCGCAATTTCGTAGCGTGCCTGCTTTGTTTTATCAAAATCGTTGGTTTTAAAATTCAGTGCATAAAAGTAAGGCGTATTATTTTTCACCACATAACCAACGAGCCACATAATATAGGTATCATCGTTTACCATTCCTCCTCCGGTTTTTCCACTCCATGTAAAGGAATTTGTCTTCTCCAGGACGATAATGTCTTTCACCATATCGATATACTGTTTCGAAATGGGAAGGGTGTAGTTATAAAATTTCCTTAGAAAATCGATTTGCTGATTGGCACTGACCCGGAAGCTTCCGGTGAGCCAGAATCGGGTAGGAGGGCCAGCCAGGTTCTTATTCCCATAATCGAATGAGGTGACGTAGCTGTAATATTTATCGATTGGGATTTTCTCTGCAAACCCGGTATAAACCCATACACACGAATATTTCATGGCAGTTCTCAGGGTTTGATTCTGATTCCAGGGTTTATTGGGCCATTCATGACCGTCCCATTGAATAACCTGGTTGGTATCCTTTACAATACCTTCATTCAGGGTTATTAGCGTATGTGGGATTTTAAAGGTGGATGCCGGAATATACCCCGAATCGCACAGGTTAGAGTTGTAGCGGATAAACTCATTCCCGGCCTGATTGTATAACACCAAACAGCCATCTACGCCATACTTATCAAAGTGCGGTTTAAAGTTGCTTTCTGTGACTTTTTGGGGCCATCCAATCTGGAAGATCACTAGGAATAGAAGGAGAAGCGGAAGTGATTTCATGGGAGGTAGTGAATTGGTTATGGTTGATAGCGAGAAATTATCAAAATTAAAAATGTCATTTACTGGGAATTACATGAAATTTGATGATTCGCAAAGGTTAGCTAATGTTTTATGTTTTGCTTTTCCGGATTTTGCCGGCTGTCCCAAATGGCTAATATCTCAATAGTTTTTATTTTAATCTCATAGAAAATTTCATAATCCCCTTGAATCAAATTTCGGATGCTTTTAATATCAGTTTGAACACCAATTTCAGGATGAATCTCAAGTAATCTAATGGATTTATGAATAGCATTATTTAATTTTATACTGTATGTCTTTGTGCCATTTCGCTTGTAGTAAAAATCAAGGATATTAAATAAATCGATTTTTGCTCTGGGAGACCAGATTATTATTCTTTTAGCCATTTCTCAATATCCATTTCAACCTGTTCATTTGTAAAATATTCTCCTCTGGCGATTTGCTCTTTGCCTTCTTCGATACCTTTTCGTTGTTCAGGTGTTGTTTTGTAAATTGTTGTCTTGGATTTTGTGTCAATTATTGTTTTAATTGCTGTTAAAAAGGATTTATCATTTATCCCGGCAATTTTATGGATTAAAATATTTTTTAACTCTACAGTCGTCATAGTCAAATCATTTTAAGCAAAAATACAAATTTTACCACACCTTTATCAGAAATATTTCTGGAGTTTCGAGGTGCTCAATTTTTTAATAATCTTTTATTAAGTACATCTGATATCTTCACCCAATACTAATCTGCTTTTTAAATTCAACAGGAGAAAGACTGCAATATTTCCGGAATTGCCTGTTAAAATACGACGTGTTGGTATAGCCGCAGTCGAATGCTATCTCCAGCATCGTTTTATCGGTTTCGGCCAAAAGCTTTTGCGCATGCATAATCCGGGTTTCGTTTACAAAATCGGTAAATTTCTTTTTTGTTTTTCGTTTAAAAAATCTGCAAAATGCGGCTTTCTGCATGTTAGCCACCGAAGCAGCTTTGGTAAAACTTAGTTCGTTCTGAAAATTTTCTGCCACATATTTGTAAACATCATTAATTATTTTTGAATCGTATAGTCCCGTTAAAGTCGTATTCGATCCCGAACTAAGCAATTTAATTGTTTTCTTAACCGATAGCTCATTCAATATTGTCAGCAATTCGGTGATCTTCTCTAAATTCTTTCGCTTGTTCAATCCACAAATTCGGTTGATCAAACTTTTTGGAGGATTCATTACTTGTATTCCGCTTTCCGATTTCTTCATAAATTTCTTCAGCACTGCCGTTTCGTTTTTTTCAAGAAAATCGGCTCCTAAAAATTCATTTTTAAACTGAACCACCACGGCATGAGCGGTAATTCCTTCCTTTTCGTAACCAATCGAATTGTAAAAGCAGTGGGGAAGTCCGGGGGCAAAGAAAAAAACATCGCCGTCGTTAAAGTTGGAGACATTACTACCCACATACACTTTACCATGACTCTTCACAATAACGATTAATTCGAATTCGTCGTGTAAGTGGAAAGGAGAATTAAACCGCGGCTGTTTGAACTCGTAGCAATAAACAATATTGTTCTCATCAACAGTGAGTTTCTCGTATGTTATGTGCATGTTGTTAACTCAATCTACATCGAATAGAATAAAGGATGTAAATATAGTTCAAGATATAGCAAACCAATTGCTACACGTTAAGTTTTTTACAAGCTAATTTTAAGTTCAAATTCAGAATATAAAACTGGTAGAACAGAACAACTTAAAAGGATGAAAAAGATTTCAGAAGCAAGTGTTCGTGATATAATAAAAAAAGCCAAAAGCAAAGGCATGGTGGTTCCCGGATTCAACATTCCTTACCTCCCTATGATGAAGCCCGTGGTGCAAGCCCTGGTCGACACAAAAACTTTTGGATTGATAATGGTGGCGCGGCTGGAATGGCTAAAATTTCAATCGGGAAGTATGATACAAATCCGTGATGAATACGAAAAATTGAAGAATCTAAATTTCACCCGTTTGCACCTCGACCATGTTCCGGTGATCGACGAAGATAATTTAGTGACCGAATTCGAAAAAATTATTTCCGAAGCCATTGAGTTAGGGTATAATTCGGTTATGATTGATGGTTCGCGTCTTAGCCTGGAGGAGAACATTAAGCAGACTAAAAAGATTGTAGCACTTGCCCATCAGGCGAACATCCCGGTGGAAGCTGAGCTGGGCGCTGTATTAGGGCACGAAGCAGGACCACTTCCTCCCTACGAAGATTTATTTGCCAGCGGTAAAGGCTTTACTGATCCCGAAGAAGCAAAACAGTTTGCACAGGAAACCCAGGCAGATTGGCTATCGGTGGCTATAGGGAATATTCATGGTGCCATTTCTGCGGCAATGCGCGAACAAAAAAAGGTAGAAGCCCGTCTGGATATAGCACACTTGGCTACAATTAATTATCTCACAGGGATACCTCTAGTATTGCATGGCGGAACTGGGATCCGTAAAGAATATATTATGCAAAGTTTCCAACAGGGCATTTCCAAAATTAACATAGCGACCGCTATACGTCAGCCTTACGAAAAGCTGATGAACACTTCGGTTAAAAAAGCGCAGGAGGCAGTTTATAACGAAATGATCCACATACTTCAAAATGAGCTTGAAATTGCCGGAAGTGCCCTTAAATTAATGGATTAAGATACAATGACGTTTAGTTTAGGAATTGAATTATTAATCCTCACTTCGACTCCGCTCAGTGTGACAATAATACAAGTTTGTCAGGCTGAGCGGAGTCGAAGCCTACTTCTTAACTAAACCATATTCGATTAAGATATCATAAAACATTCACACTAACTATAAAACTATATCGTATGAAAAAGCGCACATCAACTTTTGCCCTTTATTTTGGGAACCGCGGATTCTTTCCTGAATCGCTTATTGCAGAAGCTCGCACTGAGTTGTCAGAGGTACTCACAAAACTTGGATATGAAAGCATTATGATGGATAGTGCCTTAACCCGCTATGGAGCCGTTGAGAGCACGGAGGAAGGTCAGAAATATGCCCGATTTCTGGAGTCGAACAAAGGAAAATACGATGGAGTAATCCTGTGTCTCCCGAACTTTGGTGACGAAACCGGTGCAATTGCTGCTTTGCGCGATTGTGGCGTACCAATATTCATCCTGGCCTATCCCGATGAACTCGACAAAATGGATTTTCATCAACGGCGCGATGCATTTTGCGGCAAGTTCTCCATCATGGATGTATTCTATCAGTATCGTTTGCCATACACCGTTTTTCCACCCCATACAATTCATCCTCAGTCGAAAGAATTTGAAGTCCAAATCGACACATTCGACAAAGTGTGTAAGGTGGTGAAGGGAATGAAACGCATGACCTTAGGAGCAATTGGTGCAAGAACCACAGCGTTTAAAACCGTTCGCTACGATGAGCTTACACTGCAGAAATATGGAATTACTACCGAGGTTCTCGATTTATCAGAAGTCTTCAGCCGGGTTCGTAAGTTGGATATGGCTTCATCCTCGGCCAAAGAAAAAGCTGAAACACTTCGAAACTACACCAACTTTGGAAAAGTACCAGAGAAATCTTTTGAAAACCTTGTTCGGGTCGGTGTTGTGATCGATCAAATCATTGGCGAATATCAGCTCGATGCCCTTGCTTTGCGTTGTTGGATTGAGTTGGAAAAGGAATTTGGTGTGGCGCCTTGCGTTCTCCTAAGTGAAATAAACGACCGGGGTATTCCTGCTGCCTGCGAACTTGACGTTTGCAACGCAGTAACCATGTATGCACTGAACCTGGCATCTTCAAGACCAGCCACATGCCTCGACTGGAATAACAATTACGGCAGCGATCCCGATAAATGCATCCTGTTCCACTGTGGTCCTGTTCCGCAGAGTTTAATGACTGCAAAAGGCGAGGTAATTGACCACCCCATGTTTGCGAAAGAACTGGGTGCCGGATGTGGATTTGGTTGCAATGTAGGTCGCATTGCTGCTACCCCTTTAAGCTTTGCCAGTTCTAAAACGCAGGATGGAAAACTGTTTGTATATTTTGGAGAAGGGGAATTTACAAAAGACCCAATTGCCAAGGGATTCTTTGGCTGCGCCGGGGTTGCAAAAATTGATAATTTACAGGATAAACTGTATAAAATCGGGAACAACGGATATCGCCACCATGTAAGCATAACACCGGGACACGTAGGAATGGCGTTGAGGGAGGCATTTACCCATTACCTGGGTTACGAAATTACCGAACTGTAAGCCTGCAGCTATGAGTTTTTTAGGTTTAGACATCGGCACAGGAGGCTGCAAAGCAGTTGTATTTAGTGAATCAGGGAAGGAACTCGCGGCTTCGTACCGCGAGTATCCTTTAATTCGGCCTTATCCGGGTTGGGCCGAGCTCGATTCGAACGATGTGATTCAAAAATGCTTCGAGGTAATCCGGGAGGTAAATGCGATGATGGAAGATCCTGTTCAGGCTATGTGTATTTCGAGCCAGGGGGAGGCTTTCACTCCTATCGACCGGCATGGAAATATCCTGAATAATGCAATGGTTTCGTCCGATACCCGGGCACAGAATTTGTCCGTGTCGTGGAGCCGGAGTTTTGGCGAAGAAAAAATATACCAAATTACCGGTCATACTCCCCACCCTTTATTCACCTTGTATAAAATTCTCTGGTTAAAGGAAAATAAACCTACCACCTGGTCCGATACGTTTCAGTTTCTTTGCTTCGAGGACTTATTCCAATACAAAGTGGGGATAGAACCCCATATCAGCTGGCCATTAGCCGGACGAACCATGATGTTTGATGTTATTAACCACCAATGGAACAGCGAAATTCTGGATGCTTTAAAGCTTTCTCCGTCGCAGCTTGCCAGACCAGTTGCATCGGGTGATGTAGCCGGATATATTGAGTTGAGCATTGCCCAAACACTTGGTTTTAAGAATCGGATAATGGTGGTTGCCGGAGGACACGATCAGACATGTGCGGCCCTGGGGGCGGGAGTTACCAAATCGGGGGTATGCATGTATGCGACCGGCACCGTAGAATGTTTCTGCCCAATGCTGGAAACCTCTTCCTTTACGGATGAGCTGAGAAAAAATAATCTATGTTGTTACGATTTTGCCATCAAAGGAAAATACACCACTGTGGCATATAGCCTTACCGGCGGGAATATCCTTCGCTGGATGCGCGATGAACTGGGGCATGAAGAAGTATTGAATGCCCAACAGACAAGCCAGAATGCTTATTCCCTGCTATTGGATCAGATGCCCGATGAACCAACCGATTTATTGGTGCTGCCCTACTTCTCATCTACCGGCACCCCGTATTTTGACACAAAAGCAAAAGGTGCCATCATCGGGTTGCAATTAACTACCCAAAAAGCTGAAATTACCAAAGCGCTGCTGGAAGGGGTTGCCCTTGAGATGAAGCTGAACCTTCAACTCATGGAGGAATCGGGAATGGTAATTGACTCATTTATTGCAACAGGCGGGGGCACCCGAAACAAACGCTGGACACAATTAAAAGCGGATGTATTGAACAAGGCCATTGTTACCCGAAATGTGAAGGAAGCCGGTTGCTATGGAGCTGCAATGCTTGCTGCTTCTGCTTTTACCAATCAGTCGGTGGAAGCACTTATTAACAGGAACAGCATCGATTCGGAAGTAACCGTTCCCGATCCTGGTAAAGCCGGTATCTATGAGGTGAAATTTAACAAGTACAAACAATTATATCCCTTGTTGAAACAATTTTGGAAAGAGTAGTTGTAAAAAATAACCTTTGAATAAATTGGTTTTAACATTCTTGTTCACAAATTTGGCTTAATCATCCCTCTGAACCAATGCATGAATTGAAATAATATTTTTCATAACTTAACGACCTTGAACTTACAACTATGAACAAAAAAGACGAATTATCCTATGTCGGCAACCTGTCGCAGCTGGGAGGTGCCAGGCACTATGAACTTACCGATGGGTGGGCACGGAATCTTCGGGCAATTGATATTGAATCGGGTAGTGGATTAAAATATACCATAATGCCCGATCGGGGAATGGATATTTCTCTGGCCAGTTACAAAGGAACCAACCTGGTTTACCTGACATGTAACGGAGAAACGCATCCCGCTTTCTATGAACCCGAAAACATAAACTGGCTGCATACTTTTGCGGGAGGGTTACTAACCACTTGCGGTCTTACACACATTGGCGGACCGGCAACAGATGAAGGGGAAGCCTATGGTTTACACAGCCGCTATTCGACCATCCCGGCTAAACAGGTAGCTGATTTATCCGAATGGATTGGCGATGAATACCATATAAAAATAAGAGGAACCACCGAAGAAGGAAGGCTTTTTGGTGATAAACTGCGATTGGTGCGCGAAATAACCACCATTATGGGTCAAAACAAATTAAGGATCACCGATACCATTACCAATTTCGGAAACAAACCCAGCCCGTATGCTATTCTTTACCATATGAATTTTGGGTATCCCCTTTTAAGCGAAGATGCTGAACTCATTATTCTCGCCGATAAGACAGAACCTCGCGATGAAAATGCCATTCCAGGGATGAACGTATTTACTAAATTCATAAAGCCCCAAAGCGGTTATAAAGAACAGGTTTTTTTCCATACCATGAAGGGGAACGAATTGGGAGAAACTGAAGCTTCTCTGGTGAATAAAAAACTGGGAATTGCAGTGAAAATCAAATTCAATATCAAGTCTTTACCAATTCTCACGGAATGGAAAATGATGGGGATTGGTGAGTATGTGGTAGGTTTGGAACCTTGCAACGTCCCTGGTATTAGCAGAGCCCAGTTAAAGGAAAAAAAGCTGTTGCCTTTTTTGCTCCCCGGAGAAAGCACTACCAATACGGTTGAACTGGAAATCAACGAAATTCATCCATAATATAAGGCAAGCCTTCAAAGTTAAATTTCATGGAAAAGCTGGTATTATTTGGCGCAGGGAAGATTGGAAGGTCGTTTATTGGGCAACTATTCTCCCAATCGGGATTTGAGGTGGTTTTTATTGATGTTTTCGAACCGGTCATTACTGCCTTGAATAGAAGGAAGGAATACAAGGTTATTATTAAAAGCAACCGGGAAGACGAAACAATCCTGGTAAAAAATGTCCGGGGCATTCTAAGTTCGGATATAGTATCTGTTACGAATGAAATAATAGATTGCACAATTGTAGCTATTTCGGTTGGTCAGGCAGGAATGAAGGATGTTATACCGCTGTTGGCACAAGGGCTATTGAAACGCCAAAAGATAAGAGGAAACATACCACTCGATATCATAATTGCCGAAAACATGCGCAATGCGGATGCTTTCATAAGAAACGAACTGTTTTCCCTTGTTGGCCCAGACTATCCTTTAGATGAACTGGTTGGTTTGGTAGAAACCAGTATTGGCAAAATGGTTCCTATCATGACGCGTGAGGATCAGGAAAAGGATATCCTGCAGGTATTTGCTGAACCATACAATACGCTTATTCTTGATAAGAAGGCATTTAAGAATCCCATTCCGGATGTCCAGGGGTTGGCTCCGAAGGAAAACATCAAGGCTTGGGTCGACCGGAAATCGTATATCCATAATTTTGGACATGCCGCGGCTGCGTATTATGGGTATCAAACAAATCCATCTGCTAAGTATTTATATGAAGCCCTGGCTTTTCCGGAAGTGGCAGCATTTACCAAATTGGCGATGCAGCAAAGCGCTTTTATATTAATGAAAAAATACCCCGGCGAATTCACAAAAAATGCATTAGATGAGCATATTACTGATTTGATTCAACGGTTTCAAAACAAGGCATTGGGAGATACCATCTATCGTGTTGGATGTGATTTAACACGAAAGCTTCACCGAAACGACAGGATATTGAGTCCCGCCATTGATGGCTATTTCATGCAATGCCCTGTGGATTTGATTTTGAAAACGTTTAGTTATGGACTCCTTTTTAAAGGGACAGATGATATGGGCAATTTGTTTCCCGGTGACCAGGAATTTGCAGAAGATTTTAAAAATAAAGGATTAATACATGTATTAACCAATTTATGCGGATTAGATGCGGATAATGATCGGGAAATCGTGCATCAGATCAATGATTATAGTTGTCAGTAAACGCAACTATTTTGATTTTTTGCTATCCTATGAAAAAAAAGTGATGGCAAAATATTATGGGATTATCTTAATTATGTTGTTCCTGTGGAGCGGATGTTCAAAAGACAACGAAACCCTCCATTCAGGAGCCTCTGTCAATCCGAATTATCCAACCACCTATTTTAAACTTGACGGTTCCGACTTCAAAACGTTGAAGCACGAATACCTGAAAGACAAGGATAGTTGCTTTCAAACCTCCCTGAATGTCTTTGGATTCTGCGCCTCTTCATCCTCCGATTATAATTTCAATTGTACCCAGAGTTGTATTCCTTTTAAGCAGGCACAAGCAAAGCAGATTGCCCTGAATTTTCTTGAAAAGAATAAAGAATTCATAGGAATAACAGATACATCGGGCATAAAAATTAAGTCTTATCAGGCTTTTGGAAAGAACGTTCTTTGTAATACCAAGGATAGCACTGTTTGGAACGTGACTTTCGGAAATCAGGTAGTGAATGGGTTGGAAGTAGAAAATTCAGGTATTTATTTGCAGTTAAATAGCAAGGGGGTAATCAATATAACAGGCAACTGGTATCCCATTGTGGATATCCCATCCAAAGAAAAATTCGGTTATGAGGATGCCAGGAAGAGGCTGGTTGGACAAAAGTTTGACTTTATGTGCTGGAGCAATATTCATGTCGAAATTACCAGCCAAACCCAATGGGAAGATGTTGCCACGAAGAAACTGATCTATCCTGTTATTAACGACAATTCAATCGAATTGCATGTTGTATGGGTATTACAGACCGGCTATTTTGTTTTTTATGTGGATATATTGTCAGGTAAATTACTTGGCTCGTTTATGACAATTATATGTTAATGAGGTTATAAGAGGAACCCGTAATTGATTTTGTATTCCTTATAACTACACCTGAAAACGCTGGCAGTGTCCTTCGAAATAGTTATCGCTCTGCGATCTCTTTAATCTGGTTTAAAAACGCTTCCATTCCGCTTTCGGAATGTTTATGCCCATCTTCGCTGGCAAAACCTTTTTGGGTCCAGGTAAACGTAGTCACCGTATTGCTCTTTTTTAATAACCCATAAGTCACCAACGAGTAGTTTTCGGGTTTGTCTTCCAGTCCGGAGAAGCCACTCCAATAACTATAGCTTAATAATTCGTGCAGTATATTTTGTTGAATTATCCCTTTATCTCTGTATATCTGGTTTTCATATTCTCCCTGAAATATTATTTCGCTTCCGGGTTTCCAGTCGGTAATGGTTTCGGTTCCGTAAAGGTATTCTTTTATAATTTCGGGTTTTGTTAAGGTTTCCCATACTTTAGATGAGGTTGCATTGATATCCACCGATCGGGATACGATTAAGTCCTGGTTCATGGGTATTATTTAGTTAAATTCCATTATTAGCTCTTTAACAAATGTTCTGGAGGTTTTGTTTAAGACCCTTTATAATGACTTTTATCTAGTCTATGCCCATCTTGTTTCGCGCCACTTTTGCTGTTGTTCCGGACTAAGAAATGTCCACGCAACAATGCGACTGATTTTATTTCCCTGCCCCATGGCAATTGTTCTTACCTCACCAGCTTCCGCATTCTTTAAGGATTCGTAAATGCTTTTGAGATGCGATTCTTTCGAAATTAACGACGAAAACCAAAAGCAGGAAGTGGAAAATTGCCGGCTTTCGTAAATCATGTCCTGTACAAACCGTTCTTCGCCTCCTTCACACCACAACTCGATGTTTCGGCCTCCAAAATTCAGAGAAGATTTGGCGATTCTCTTACCTTTCAGGTTTGTTAATTTACGAAGAGTTCCCGATTGGGCTTCGGCAAACGACGCGTGAAAAGGGGGGTTACAAATGGTCAGATCAATTCGTTCACTTTTTTGAAGGATACCGTGAACAATATTTTTAGGATTGGGTTGAAGCCTGATTTCAACGTTTCCTTTTAAGAAAGGATTCAATTCAATTATTTTTTGGGCAGAATTGACGGCTGCAGGATCGATATCTGTTCCAATAAACGACCATCCGTATTCTTTATTGCCAATAATCGGATAAACACAATTTGCCCCTACGCCTATGTCCAAGCATGTGATGCGGTTACCTGATGGAATTTTTCCCCGATTGCAGCTACCCATTAAATCGGCTATATAGTGCATGTAATCTGCTCTTCCCGGAATGGGAGGGCAAAGGTAACCCGAAGGAATATCCCAATAACCGATTCCGTAAAAATGCATCAACAATGCTTTGTTCAGCATTTTTACTGCTTCGGGGTTAAAAAAATCAATCGACTCGTCATTATAGAGGTTGAACTGAACAAAAGGTGCCAGCTCCGGCCAACTTTCAATCAATTGGTTAAAATTATAGCGCTCCCGATGCCTGTTTCGCGGATGCATCTTCGATTTTTCGGTTGGGTGTACTCTTTTTTCAGGAAGCATGGGGATTTAGGCTGAAATTAAGCTGGCAAGTTACTTCAAAATTGGGAAGTAGTCCGACTATCGTTTTTATTCTTTTTGGCCTATCAGGGTTATAATTCTATTTTCCCAAAGGTTAAGATTAATCCTAAATCCGGTATCCTCAAGGTATATATCTGCTAACTCACTATTAATCATGGTTTTGAAATATGAACTTACTTTTTGAATCCATTATTCGATTAAACGTTCCCGATTTGTATTTTAATTTATCCCTTTAATTTTATCTCTCCGGTCTTGTAAAAATTTAGGGCTTGTTGTAAAATTTCTTCAATTACAGTAATTGGCAGATCTTCGGCTGGGTTAAACAGCATTATTTTCATTCGCGAACGCTTTTCTATCAGGAGGTTTGGATGATCAATCCGTTTTCCTTCTACAATACCCAGATAAGGTTGTTTCAGTTTCTTGTGAACCCACAGGTAGCAAAACATTTTTCCTTTATAACAGAAAAAGGGCATTCCATATTTCCAGGTATTCGAAACTTCTTTGTCCTGCGAAAGAATAATTTCTCTCAATGCAAGCAAACACCCTCTGTTTGGTTCATCATGTTGCAGGTAAAAATCATCTGTTTCTCTCATTATCATTGTTTCGGGGCTAATCGCCTGTTAAGCCTTCGTCCTTTTTCCCATCTCTGGTTTACGTTTTTTGCGTAGGTTAACACCTGGCAGTTTTGCGTTTTTTCCCAATTTGTCCCTTTTCATAGGCTTTTGCGATATATTCGGTGGCTGAGGGAACTTTACAGGCGGTGCCGTTCATATCCACGGTTACACTGCCGATTTTGGCAGACACTATTTTTGCCTTATCGGTTAATTCTTGAATGAATATTCCTGTGGCAATTATAAACCCGTTCATGGTGTGGCGCACCCTGTTTTTTGAAGTATGAATTTCATTGGCAACCTTATCCAGCAACTGGCTATATGCGTTAATATCCAAGTCGGTATCCTGTTTTACTCCGGCAACATTCGCGAATGTTGCCCAACCTGCTGAAGCAATATTTTCTTTGTCCGATTGTATCCACTTTAGGCCAAGTTCAAAACCAAATTTTGTTTCGGCAGCCACCCAGGGAACTGCGAATTCGCATAAGTAGTACCAATAGGCTTTTTCGACCCAATTGTTTAATTGCGATTCGGTTATTTTATTTTCATCGGCCATGAGTCCGGCAAGGTACATAGCATCGGAATTCCCGGTATTAAAGAGTTCAAGCGATAACTCATGATTCTTCTTGGTTTTTTTAAGGATCTTTTTCAAATCGGCAACCTTAACACCAAAGAAAGGTTCCTTTGCACCATGACGCATAAGTGTTTTTTTCGTTTGAACGTCACCATACATTTCCAGCTCTTGGAGAATCTCGCTTGTTGTCATATTACAATAGTTAAATTCTTATCTAATAATCAGATAAACAAATAACGTTGGTGTTGTGTTTACCACGGTTTGTTAATCTTTTAAACACCTCACCGGAATCCCCATAGATTCTTCGTTATGTTCTCGGAGTGGTTTACCAAAATTGCCGATATTAAGATTGAAAATACTGCTTTTACTTCCCAAAGAACCATCGGTTGAGCTCCACCATCCACAAAAATATTCCTTGTATTTGTATACACCATTATATCTCCGTTGCCCCGAAAGTAGTGCTGTAAATCCGGTTTCGTTGGTCGCCGCTGAATCAGGTGAGTTCCAATGCCCACCTCCAGGCTTCCGAAGTTTCCCAACAGCAACAGACCTTCCTCCCAAAAAATCAACTAGCGTTGCCCATTCAGTATATGAAGGAACATGCCAACCCGTTGGACAAACGCTACGGCTGTCCGTTACAGCATACCAGGTATATAGCCTGCCATAAACATCAGCGTTACTTACTTTGCCATCGTAAGCCCATTGATATTTGGGCTCAATTTCAGTTATTATTCCCGATGCGTCAAAAGGAGTGGTTTCAATAGCATCTCCATTGCGGTAATGGGTAACTTTCAGGTTTTCCTTCATCCATGTTTGTGTCCCAATGGTAACCATTTGGTAAGTATTGCCATCGATATCTTTTACACTTTGAGCCTGGAGGGACATGAATGCCATTCCCCAAAAAAGGGCGACGCTTACTTTTACTTTTTGGTGTCTCATATCAATCTTGCTGTTTTAAAGTTATTGACTTATTGGTTATGTTTTATTGCCACTGGTTTCACTATTAAAAGTAAACTGTTTTAGGGGCTTTTCCAAATAATGGGATTAAAATGCTATGCTTTAGTATTGCTCACGTTGGGTAGTCTAAATGAGCCTTATAATTAATAAACCAAAGAGATCTCTTTGAGATTTTCTTTTTATTTGTTTTCCAATAATCAATAACGCCAGGTTTATATTATTTTTGGTAAAGATTACTTTTAAGAATAATAACTACTATGCAACTGAAACTTATATCCCTCACCATTGGCATTTCACTTTTTTGGAATGCTACTGCACAAAATCTTGAAAAATACGCCACTCCCTGGTTTAATCCGCTTCTGAAGGCCAGGACGTATTGCAACCCAATGAATATTGATTATACATTTGAGTTCGACAATAACAACTCGAAAGATTTTCCGTTCCGATCTACCGCCGATCCGGTTATTGTTCCCTTTAAGGGAGAATATTATCTGTTTGCTACAAACCAGTCGGGGTTTTATTGGTCAAAAGACCTGGGAGAGTGGACGTTTGTTTATTCCAGCTTTCAGCGTTTCCCCAAAGATGACGATTTGTGTGCTCCGGCAGTGGTTGTAATGGGCGATTCGCTTGTGGTGATGGGTTCTACCTACGAGAGCCTACCGGTCTGGTTTACTACCAATCCGAAAGCCGGGCGTTGGCAACACATAGTCGATTCTACCCGATTACCTGCCTGGGATCCGGCGCTTTTCTTAGATGACGATGACCGGTTGTACCTCTACTATGGTTCCAGTGGAACGCTTCCCGACAAGGGAGTTGAATTGGATAAAAAGACATTCCTGCCCAAAGGTAATCCCAGCGATTACGAACAATTGTATGCAGCCAAAGATATTTTGGAGAAGCAAAAAGCCGTTGGCGAAATTAAAGAACTGGTAGGACTGGTTCCCGAAAAACACGGTTGGGAAAGGTTTGGAATGAACAATGATGCAGCAGAAGCTCCCTGGGGCCATTTTATTGAAGGCCCCTGGATGACAAAACACAACGGGAAGTACTACTTTCAATACGGCGCTCCGGGAACCGAATTCAAGGTATACGCTGACGGCGTTTATGTTTCAGATAAACCTTTAGGTCCTTTTACTTATCAAAAGCATAATCCTGTTGTTTATAAACCAGGTGGATTTATTATGGGAAGCGGCCATGGCAATACGTTTAAGGATTACTATGGAAATTACTGGCATACTGGCACCTGCATGATTTCGGTAAAGTATAAATTTGAGCGTCGCGTTGGGATGTATCCTGCGGGTTTCGATAACGAAGGGGTAATGTATGCAAATACTGCTTTTGGCGATTATCCCACTACACTGCCATTTGAGAAAGCAGATCATGTGCAGGGCCGGTTTGCTGGTTGGATGCTTTTATCCTATAATAAAAAGGCGATGGCATCTTCGACAGATAGCACCTATAATCCCGAAAATGCTTTCGATGAGGATATCCGTACTTACTGGAGCGCCAAAACCGAAAAGCCCGGAGAGTGGCTTCAGGTCGACCTGGGCGGCAACAAGCAGGTAAATGCTATTCAGGTGAATTATGCCGATCATATGTCAAGGCAACGGGGCAAAGCCATGGATGTATACCATCAGTATAAAATATATGGTTCCAGTGATGGAAAAGCCTGGACGCTGATTGTGGACAAGAGTTACAACGATAAAGATATTCCGCACGATTATGTGGAACTTACCAAACCAATTTTTACACGCTACATAAAGCTCGAAAACGTGCATATGGCAAGCGGAAAATTTGCCATTTGCGGGTTACGGATCTTTGGAAATGGCCTGGGAGCTAAGCCGACACCAGTAAAAGAGTTTGCGGTCAACCGGTCAAAAGCCGATACCCGAAATGCTATCCTTACCTGGAAACCTTCGTCCGATGCATTCGGGTATACCATTTATTTTGGAGTGGAACCCTCCAAATTATATAACGCCATCACGGTAAACGGAGCAAACGAATACGATTTTAGGGGAATGAATAAAGACGATACTTATTATTATTCCATCGAAGCATTTAATGAAAACGGTATTTCGGATCGTTCGAAACCAGTAGAAGTTAAGTAAGCAGTAAAAATTTATAAGTGTAATTTTGATACTTATTTCTTAAAGTTTATCTTTACCGGTAATAAACCATTCAACTTAACTAACCGTTTGAAAATAATGAGTATGAAAAAAAACATTGCACTAATTCTTGTCGCTACGGTACTTTCCCTATCGGCAGTTTTTGCTCAAAAGCAAAGTGGAAGCCCTGTTAATGTAGTAATAAATGCTGATCTGGGGCAATATACGATAAGCAAGCATATATACGGGCAATTTTCGGAGCACCTTGGCCGATGTATTTATGAAGGAATTTGGGTAGGTGAGAACTCTCCGATTCCGAATACAAAAGGGTATCGCAACGATGTGGTAGAAGCACTAAAAAAGCTGGGTATCCCAAACTTACGATGGCCAGGTGGATGCTTTGCCGACGAATATCATTGGATGGATGGAATTGGCCCACGCGATAAGCGCCCAAAAATGATCAATACCAACTGGGGTGGGGTAGTGGAAGACAATAGCTTTGGAACGCACGAGTTTTTAAATTTTTGCGAACTGATTGGAACCGAACCTTATATTAGCGCAAACGTTGGTAGCGGATCGGTTGAGGAAATGGCAAAATGGGTCGAGTATATGAACTTTGATGGAGAAAGTCCCATGGCTAATCTTCGCAAACAAAACGGACGCGAAAAACCCTGGAACGTAAAATACTTTGGCGTAGGCAACGAAAGTTGGGGATGCGGAGGCAATATGTCTCCTGAATTCTATTCAGACCTATATCGCCGGTACAATACCTATGCCCGTAATTATGGCAATAACCGCTTGTATAGAATTGCAAGCGGTGCAAGCGATTACGATTATAACTGGACCGATATTTTGATGCGCAAAGCAGGAAGCCAGATGGACGGACTCTCGCTGCATTACTATACGTGCAAAGGATGGTCGGGAAGCAAAGGTTCGGCCACAAAATTTGATAATACCGAATACCTGACTACCATTGCGAAGAGCCTCGAAATAGATGAGGTAATTACAAAACATTGCACCATCATGGATAAATACGATCCTTCAAAAAGAGTAGGTTTAATGGTCGATGAATGGGGCACCTGGTTTGATGTTGAACCCGGCACTAATCCTGGTTTCCTTTATCAGCAAAATACCATGCGCGATGCTATTGTTGCCGGCATGTCGCTCAATATTTTAAACTCCCATTGCGACCGGGTAAAAATGGCTAACATTGCGCAAATTATCAATGTTTTACAATCGCTAATCCTTACCGATAAGGAGAAAATGCTTGTAACGCCTACCTATCATATTTTCAGCATGTATAAAGTGCATCACGATGCTACTTTATTGCCCATTTCTTTCACTTCACCTCAATTGGAAGTAAATAATAAAAAGTTTCCAGCAGTTTCTGTTTCTGCTTCAAAAGATAAAAACGGAGCAATCCATCTCTCTCTGGTAAATGCCGATCCGATGAATGCCATCGAAATACAGTGTAACCTGAGAGGAGCAGCGGCATCTGCTGTAACCGGTCAAATTTTAACCTCCTCCGATTTGGCTACTCATAATACTTTCGATAAGCCCAATGAAATTACACCTGCGATTTTTAAGGATGCTAAAGTGGATAAAAATGGGTTAACTGTAAAATTACCTGCTAAATCGGTAGTGGTTTTAGAGCTTAAATAAGATCGTATAATTAGTCATCTGCTATCAAATATAAAAGCCCGGCGGAGTTAGCAAACTCTGTCGGGCTTTTATCGTTTAACCTGATTCTAAGAATGGATTTTTTTATAGTCTTAATATAGGGGTATACCAATTGCGAAGCATCCTACAAAAAAATGAAAGCCATGGCATTTCGCTTCTATAGTATTTTTGCATCTTTTTTTCTATTCCTGCAGGGTTTTTCGCAAACCAATCCGAACTATGCTTTTCAAATTAATTCTCATGACGAATTTAACCGGTTGTCAGGGCAGCCGCTTACACATGCGTTTGCAGGAGTATCGTCGGTCAAACTGGTCTATAATTTGGATGAGCAACGGCTATATTTTATTCAATCGAAAAAATTTCCGTTGCATTTTAATTTTTGTCGGGCCGAGTTTGAGGATGGGCTCGAACTGGCCGACTTTAACAATTTGAATTACAGCAATAACTCCGGCCGAAAATATATTCTGGCCACGCTGAATTATTTCAGGGATCTGCATTTATTTACCCTGGAGTTTTCTCCGGCCGATAATATCTCCCAAGCATCAGTTGAGCGAATGTATGAAACCGTAAAGGCAAATTTTTTCGATGCATCGCAATTTTATGTTCAACTTACTACTCAATCCCTTTTAGCGTATTCTAATTGGGTAATGCCGGTGATAAGCGCCAAAGAGCTTTTTGCAGGCCAAAAACTTCAGGTTATACAACAAGGGGAAACCATTGGTAAATTGCAGTTTGTTGAAGCCGATTCCTTGTTTGCCTTGGGAAATGTAAGTGATTGTATATTGGTTTTGCATGGAAATTCAAACGATATTCCTTTATGCAGGGGAATAATTACTACCAGCTTTCAAACTCCGTTAAGCCATATTTCTATCCTCTCGCAAAACCGGAAAACGCCTTTAATTGCGGTAAAAGATGCCTGGATTTCAGCTTACCTTAATTCTTTAAAGGATAGCATGGTGAAATTTCAGGTATCAAGCGATTCCTTTTTGCTGGGAAAAACCCACTTAAGAGAGCTCCTGGAAAGTAACAAGATGAATTCAATTGCTTTTGAGATTGATTCAATCTTGTCGGAATTATGTTCATTAAAAAAAGTAAAATTGAAAGAAACAGCTGCTTTTGGCGTTAAAGCTACCCATTTGGCCGAACTTATGCGGGTAAAATATAAAGGAAAACCAATAGTTACCCCCGAAGGCGCTTTCGCAATACCTATGAAATATTACTTTCAGCATATTAAGAAATATGGAATTGACAGGTTGATTCATCAACTTAATACTTCCAATGAATTGCTGTCTCCACAAGAAATCCGGACCTTATTAAAGGTAATAGCCGATAGTATTGAGCAATCGCCTTTCGATGCATCTTTAGCAGCTTTGATAGAAAAAATGATTATTCAAAACAATGCCGGAAAGCGGTATCGTTTTCGCTCGTCTTCGAATGCCGAGGATCTGGAAGGTTTTAACGGGGCAGGACTTTATACTTCCGAAACGGGTATAGTTGGGAGCAAATCAAAATCCATTGAAATAGCAATAAAAAAGGTTTGGGCATCGCTGTGGAACAGCCGTGCCTATGAGGAAAGGGCTTTAGCGGGGATCAATCAGGAAACCGTTGGTATGGCTATTTTAGCCCATCGCTCTTTCCCGGAGGAATATGCCAATGGAGTGGCTATTACCCGCAATCTATATCGTGATTTCGATTTTGGTTTTGTCATAAACATTCAAAAAGGAGATAATAGTCTGGTTAAACCGGCAGATTCAGCATCGTGTGAACAATTTATCAGTTACTATAATACTGCCGATCCATTTTTTAACAACAAACAAGCGGTGGAATACCTCTCTCTATCATCCCTAAACAATAATATACCATTGCTTACCCGTGAGGAAATTTTTGACCTCACACAAAAGCTCGATCGCATTAAAAACAGGTTTTACCGAAAATTAAAAAAATGGAAAACAATGCAATACAAAGATTTTGCAATGGATGTGGAATTTAAATTTGACGAGGTAGGGTCGGAGAAAAGACTATATTTTAAACAGGCACGGCCTTTTAATTAACTATAAATGATATAGGATAGCAGAAAAGAAAACCCTGAAAGGTGTAATTTTTAAAAGTATTTAATTTCGACCAAGCTTTCGGCCAACAATTGAAATGGCCTCTTTTGCAGAAACCGATCCTTCCAGCACTTCAAAGAAATATGGGTTTACACCGGCATGATTGGGACCAAAATAGTATTCATTTCCTCCCAGGTTATATTTAGAATTCCCA
>Ga0316608_1000262_pt1 | contig 26998 bp, 21 predicted proteins | sample MIS2016152B_MG_FD_207673 | JGI IMG/M metagenome (GOLD analysis project Ga0316608, IMG submission 207673) | Microbial mat bacterial communities from Middle Island sinkhole, Lake Huron, Michigan, United States - MIS.2016.152B | ecosystem: Environmental > Aquatic > Freshwater > Lake > Sediment...
ACTGATGTGAAATGTAAAGGAGGCCTCCGTTTGTTTGCAGTTCCAATACATGCCAATGGTGAAGTGATTGGAGCTATCAACTTTGGTTATGGCAACCCTCCCACTGCCGGGGATGAACTACAGAGTTTGTCTGATTTGTATCAGGTTCCTATCGAAGAATTAAGAAAAAAAAGTCAAGAATACCAAATACGGCCTCAATATATTATCGATTTTGCTAAAAGGCGGATTCTGCTTTCTGCAAAGTATTTGGGGAATTTAATTGAGGGTAAGCAAGCAGAGCTGTTACTTCAGGAAAAAAGCGAACAAATATCCAGGCAAAACGAAGTGCTTAATCAAACAAATCAGGAACTTATTAAGGAAAAGGAGAAAGCTCAGGAAAATGAAGAAAAGTATCGTGCTTTATACATCAATGCTCCTCTTTCGTATCAATCGTTAGACGAAAATGGTTGTTTTCAGGACATTAACCCTATGTGGCTAAAAACCTTAGGTTATGAAAGAGATGAAGTGATAGGAAAATGGTTCGGAGACTTCTTACATCCCGACTATGTTGAGCACTTTAAAACCAATTTCCCGGCTTTTAAAAAACGCGGATATGTTTCGGATGTGCAGTTTAAAATGAAAAAAAAGGATGGAAAATATATTCACGTATCATACGAAGGTTGTATAGGTTATAGTGCCGACGGGCTGTTCAAACAGACTTATTGTGTATTTAAAGATATTACCGAACAAAAGATTGCACAAGATGAATTGTTTATTGCCAAGGCAGAAATAGAGAAAAGCGAAGAGAAATTCAGGACTATTTTCGATAGGAGTTTGGTTTCAATTATAGTAGCCGATGACCAGGGCAATTATTTATCGGCCAATAGTGCCGCTTGCAACCTGTTTGGATATTCGTTGGACGAAATGCTGAAAATGAATATACGCGATTTAAAAACCGTTTATAAACCAGGCGCGGAAGAACGGTATAGAGAATATTTGCACAAAGGGGAAGAAAACGGAGAATTTGATTTTATTACAAAAAACGGAGAATATAAAATAGCATTCTATCAAGCTGTTAGAATAAGCAATAATTTCAATTTAAGCATGTTAGTCGATATTACCAAACAAAAAGAAACAGAAGATGATCTTTTAAAAGCTAAAGAAAAAGCCGAGGAAAGTCAACAAAAATTTAAAGCCATTGCCGATACTTCGCCACTGGTAATTTACATTTCAAAAGGAATTAACCAAGTGGCCGAGTATATCAATCCAAGTTTTATTAAATTGTTTGGATACCAATACGAAGAAGTTTCGGAAGTAGCACTTTGGTGGCCTTTGGCCTATCCCGATAAAGCATATCAGAAACAAGTAAGCGAACAATGGAATAGCCTTGTTGCAACAGCTATTCAAAATAAATCCGACATTGAACCAATGGAAGTTATTGTTGCATGCAAAGACGGAACGAAAAAAAATATTCTTTGGGGGTTTGTTTCAACCGGAGATGAAAATTGGGCTTTTGGTATGGATTTAACAGCATACAGAAAGACTGAACAAGAACTTATCGTTGCCAAAGAAAGGGCTGAGGCAAGCGAACAACATTTTAAATCGTTAATTGAAAATGCCCCCGATGGCGTGGTGGTAATAGACGCGGGTGGAAAATTTATTTATGGAAGCCCAAACTCGGCCCGCCATTTTGGTTACCATGAAAATGAGATAATTGGACATTCAGGTGATGAATACACACATCCTGACGATTTACCACTTGTATCAAAAACTTTCGAATCCATTATTAATGATCCATTACAAAAACCAACAGTGAGTTACCGTTTTAAACGGAAAAATGGCGAATACCGATGGATAGAAACCACCTTTACTAATTTATTAGCAGATAAAGCTATCAATGGAATTATTTTAAATTTTACCGATATTACCGAAAGAAGACAAGTGTTTGAAGAATTGATAATTGCCAAAGAAAAAGCCGAGGAAAGCGACCGCCTCAAAACCGCGTTCCTTCAGAACATGAGTCATGAAATACGCACCCCCATGAATGCCATTATGGGCTTTTCCGAACTATTGCTTAAAAATTTTGAGAATAAAGAAAAGCTTCAAAATTTTGTTTCAATCATCAACCAACGTTGTTCCGATTTATTAGTCATCATTAACGATATACTCGATATTGCGAAAATTGAGTCGGGACAATTGCAGTTAAACGATGAAAAAGTTAATATTCGTAAACTTTTACTTGAGCTGGAGGCAATTTTTAACGAACAAAAATTGAAACTTAACAAAACTAATATCACTATCGTTTTTAATAATTTGCAGCAAACGGCTAATTTATATTTAATTACCGACCGGAGCCGGCTAATACAAATTTTCAATAATTTAATCAGTAATGCATTAAAGTTTACTTTCCAGGGAAAAATTGAGTTTGGTTTTAGCATCAATAATGAGCAACAAATAGAATTTTATGTTTCGGACACGGGTATTGGTATTCCAAAAGATAAGCATGAGGTTATTTTTGAACGTTTTATTCAATTAAACCATGGAACAAGCCGTTTAATAGGAGGTAATGGTTTGGGCCTTGCCATTACAAAAGGTCTCGTGAAAATATTGGGTGGTAGAATATGGTTGCAATCGGAAATTGATAAAGGCACCACTTTTTATTTTACAATTAAAACGGTAATAGATAGTAATATTAATTATTTAATCGGTAGCAAAATTGAAGATATAAAAGTCGATTGTTTTAAAGGTAAAACAATATTGGTAGTAGAAGATGATGAATACAATAAAGCTTTAATTAAAGAAATACTTGATAATCAAGGATTTGGTTTTATTTTTGCCGACAATGGTTCAGATTCAGTTCAAATGTGTTTAACTACACCGATCGATTTGGTACTCATGGATATTGGATTGCCTGATATCTCAGGCTATGAGGCTATAAAGCAAATATTGTTAAATAATCCGAATATGAAAATTATTGCCCAAACAGCATACGCCAGCCCAACCGATAAGAATATGACTATGCAAGCAGGTTGCATCGACTATATAAGTAAACCAATAAAAACAACTGGATTAATTGAAATAATAAAAAGACATCTGTAAAAACGAAAGCACAAACATTTAGCTAAAAATCTAATGGAGGCAGAGAATTAAAGAAAAATCGGTAAAGGGCAATCCCTCCTCCGGATTTAATCGGGTGTAAACTTGCATATTGGATAATTACAGGCCATACTTACAAAACAAAATGTATAAAAAAGTTAACCGATAAGTCCAATGATTGAATTAAGGTTGTTTCGGCAAATGAACTATTTTCGAAATCGAATTTCCGGGTATTCACATCAAAATAGTTTTGCGAATTGAAGATGTTAATTAGCGTTGCCCCTGCCTTAATGCGGGCATTGCCAACTTTGAAATTGTAATTTATCGAAATGTCACTTCTCGAATAGTTCGGCAGCCTTTTGTAATAGCGGATGGTTGGGAGGTTGTTCTCGAATAGTACATTATCGATATACGGTTTCCCCGTCGAAAATAATGTTATACTGCCCAAATTCCAGTTTCTGATGGTGATCATATTGGTAAAACTAAGCTGATGTATCTGGTCAGTTGGTGCTGGTATATCGCTGTTGTTATTGATCATTGAGAATTGGTGCAGGCTTCGGCTAACCGAATAAGAAACCCAGCTGGTATAGTTTTTTCGTTTATAACGAATAAAAAAGTCTGCCCCATACGATTTTCCTTCTCCCACAATGTATGAACTTGGCTGTTGCATTTGGTCGCCGAACGATTGGGGTTTTTTAGGAGGAAAATAGTTTGGAAAATCAGCGTTCTTTAAATATGGGGATACAAATAAATATTCCTGCAAGCCCGAATATTTTTTATAATAGGCTTCCGCATCCACTAAAAAATTTCCAAATTCCAGCGTTGAGCCAATGATAAAGTGGTTGGAAGTTACAACGGGATGAACAGAATTGTCTGCCAAAACCCAGAAATTCTTGGTATAACCGGTTTCCTGCGGAGAGAGTACCTGACTTATAAACTGGCAATATCGGCCAGTTGCCATTCTTATCGAGAATTTATTGGAGAAACGGTAGTTTGCCGAAAAACGAGGCTCCACATAGAATTTGTTATTTCCGTTATAGAAATTAAGGCGCAATCCCGGTTTTAATGTAAGTTTATTCGAAAAGGTTATCCGGTCCTGAAGGTAAACTGACGACGTCCATGCACTTTTTTCCATGTTATCGTACACGTACTCCATTCCTGCATCCTTGTAATAATATATGCTGTTTCGCCGGATTCCAAAACCAAAATTTAGCTGGTTATTATTCGATATGGAATAGATATTTCGAAGGGAAACTGAAAAGTCATTTAAATTATTTTTGTTTAAGGTGTTAAACTGGTTTGTTTCGTTGGGTAATAACCCATGTTGGTTGATCGTATTTTTGGTTCGTAGAACATCGGTTAAATTTGTGTATTCGTTCGAGTAACCCGAATATCCCAGTTGAAAATTCGAATAGAAAGTGCTGTTCCACTGTTTCATCCACGAACTGCTAATACCGTAATTACTCCAGTTATTTTTATCCGAAGTGTTAACATTCAGGGTATTGGTGTTTCCGGTATAGGCATTTTCGTAAAAATCTTTTCCACCATACACACTTACCGATAGGTTTTCGGTATTGTTAATTCGGTAGGAAACCTTGGTGTTATAGTCGTAAAACCGGAAGGTAGGCTTTGTTTGATTGACAATGTGAGAAGAATCCCTATGGAAATTGACCGAATTGGTATTAAACAATCCCTCGGCAAAGCTGGTGGAGTAAATGTCGGAATAGGAGCGTCGGCCGGCAGCTATTATAGTGAGTTTTTTGCCAATTGGAATTTCAGCAGTAAGGTTTCCGCTCACCAGGTTTAAGTCTCCATATATGGTTGGTTTTAATTGATTCCCCGATTTTCCTGTAATATCCACAATGCCCGATACCCTTTCTCCATAACGGGAGTCGTATCCACCTTTGTAAACCTGGATATCTTTTATAATATTGGGATTCAGAGAAGATATTACACCGTAGTAATGACTCAGGTTATAGAGTGTCTGCCCATCAAATAATATTAGGTTCTGGTCGCTCGAACCGCCTCGGATACTCAACTCAGAAGAGTTTTCGGAATAAGAAATACCTGGCAACAGTTGCAGTGTTTTGAAAATATCGGTTTCGGCAAGAACGGGCAAATCAATTAATTTAGCCGGATTTATGGTAGTGGCAAAATCTACATCATTTCTAAAATCTACCATCTCCACCTTTGTCTCCTTTACCACCACGGTGTCCATCATCTGTACTTTTCGGCTGAGTTTAAAGTCGCAAAATAATTGTGGGCCAGACCAGGATAACATAGTATCCACAGGATAATATCCTATCAGGTTTACCATCACGCGAACAGGATTGGAAACAATGTTCTTAATCGAAAATGTTCCGCTTGAGGAGGCTGCTGTGCTGAGGTTTTGGCTTTGGTTAAAAAAAACAATACTTGCAAAAGGCAATTGTTCGCCCGTTTCTTTATCACTCAGCGAACCAACCATTTGGCATTGCTGTAATAAGGGCTCTTTATTTTCGGAATTTGCGTCAACAATTAAATAACTCCCATGTTTTAACTGAAATTCAAAACCGGTACCAAGCAGGAGGTTTTCGAGAAACTTAGATGGAGTTGAGCCGGTAACTTCTTTATGAACAATTACCGACTTTAATTTTTGAGCGTCGAAGGCTACTTTTATGTTAAATTTCTCCGACGATTTTATCAATGCTTCGGATAAGGGGATATTATCAAAGAAAATGCTTAAGGATTGGGCTCTGGTTTGGGAACTAAATAATAAAAAAATTAAAAGAAAAAAAATTGCCGCATCATTGCGGTTTTTCACGAATAAGTATTGTGCTATTTGTACCAATTTCATAGGTTAATCCCAACGGAATACATACAATATCCAACGTATTTACCAGATTTTTATTTGTAAAACTTCCGGTAAAATATTTTTCGTCTATTTTCGACACTGCAAAAGTAACATTAAATTGTCTTTCAATTTCTTTAAAGATGGAACTCAAGGGGGAGTTTTCATAATTAAATTCTCCATTGCGCCAATTGGCAACTGTTTCGATATGGTTGTCTTCAAATTTTATTAGCCCTGAATTTTCTAACGCCACACTTTCTCCGGGAGTAATGATAATCACTTGCGAGCCCGATGTTACCTGAATTTTGCCGGTAATACAGCTAACTTTAAATACTTTTTCACGGGCAAACACGTTAAAAGAAGTTCCTAAAATTTTAATATCTGCCAGAGGAGTATTAATGACGAACGATTTCCCTTTTTGAATAGAGAAAAAGGCTTCTCCTTCCATTTTTAGAACGCGATTTTTCTCAAAATTTGTTTTCCGGAACGAGATTTTGCTTTCAGCATTCAGCGTTACCAATGAGCCATCGGGTAATTTATATTCGTTGTGCTCCCCCTTTGTAGCAACAACATTGTTAAAGGGTTCGCGGATAAAGAACTGCCAAATTCCGGCCAAAATAATTACGCTTGCAGCTGCTGCCGAAAGCCAATAGGTTAAGCTCCTGCTTTTGTTTATTGGTAGGCGTTTTTGTTCAGGACTCTCGGCAATCCTTGCTTTTAGCTTGGCTAATCCTTCTTCTTTCGATAAGGTATGTGGAACCTTAAATTGGGAGGTCCTGCGAAGGATCTTCTGCCCGGTATCGAGACTGTTAAAGTCTGGTTCCCGGGATTCTTTATTTTGTAAATCTTCTATCATGATTTTAGTATCATTATATTTTCCTGTCGATTTTTGTTTTTAAAAAGGCCAACGCCTTCTCCATTCGTTTCTCTATCGCTTTTACCGATAATCCTAAATTTTCGGCAATTTGACTGTAAGTAAAACCGTCAATGCGGTTCATTAAAAATACGATACGTTGTTTTTCATCTAATTGAGCCAGAATGCGCTGTAGCTTTTGATCGAATTCTTTCATTTCCAGCTCATACTCAGGAGACTCGCTGTAACCGTTGTTTTGTATGGATCCCGAGAATTTAAACGAAACTTTCAAATGTTCCAGTCGGTTTAGGAAAAGGTTGTTGGCGATGGTAAAAGCCAATTGCTTTGCTGTTTCCGCTTTTATTTCCGCCTTCTTTTCCCAAATCTTCAGAAAAGTGTCTTGCGCAATATCCTCTGCAAATTCAACGTCGCCCGATTTATAGTATATAAAATTCCGGATAGGATCGTACCAATTATTAAATATTTCGTCAAACTCTGCTTGATTTATCCCGCTCATTTCGATTCGTAATGTAAAACCTAAGGATTCCTTTTTTATTTATAATACAGGCTAACGAAAAATTACCCTACCAATACTTGTAAATTTATGGAATTTACAAATTTTTTAAGTTAATAATCCTTAAAATCATTTATTTAGTAAAACCGATAAACAATATCAATTACCGGAGAGCGCGAAATCCCTCCAGGGTTTAAGCCAGGTTGCCCCTCCGGGGTAGGCATGTTAAGCGATTGGAAATAGGTTGTCCAGGCAGGAAATGTTTTCCGGGTATCGGGGTCAATAAATGTCATGGGGTTTAGTTGAAACAATGGCTTACCCAATGTGTCGAGGTATGAATAATACACCAGTTCGCTGCAATAATACTTTTGGTTGTTTATATCGAAACCATCATCGTAAGGTTTAGTCAGCAGGGAGAGGCTTCGTTCAATTGCCTGAGGAATCAGAGGGCGATAAGGTTCTTTAACACGGCCGGCAATAACCTTATTGGAACGTTGCAGAAACGAATCGAAGGGGGTTTTAATCACTCCTGGGCCAATTGCTTCCAATACATATGCTTTGTTCTTCTCAACAGTTATTATGCCAATATGCGAGAAGTTTTTCCCCTCAATGCCGGTGGTAACCTTTTCAATAGCATCGCACAAACTTCCGCAATCCAAATCCTGAAAAACCAGATCCCCCGTTTGTGGAATATAGTGATGGCTGCATGAAAAAAGAGCTGCCAAAACAAAAATTAAGAAGAACTTACAAACAACATTCATATCGGATTGGCCGTTTTAGTTTTGATTTGCAATAATACTTCTTTTTCAAATTCTCTGCGGTTATAACTGTAGTTTTTACAATCGCATTTACCAAACAGGCACTGCCATTAATACCACAGAAGGGAACGTGTATAGTAATTTAAATTGGATGTTTAAAACTCCGTATAATTCAAAAAAATAATATGTTTAGTGTTGACATATAAGTTCATACGTAATTTTGAATCGGTAGTCAAAATTGGCTTTGCTTATTGAATATTGAAGTAAAATTGACTAACTTGTAGTTGAAATTTAAATTTTAACATTATGACAGACAAGCAAGAAAACAAACTTCGCATGTACTTTACGGTAAGTGCTGTGTGCGAGAGTAATGTTGAGGTATGGCAAGATAATGAATCATTCAGATCAGCCTTCGAAGCATTTTGTCTGAAAATTCCATTAATTGAAAAACTGAGAGATGTTCAGGAAGTTGAAAATGCCGGTTTAAAAGTTAGTGCCAGTAATATAACCCGGTTAAGGTTTTCGAGAAACAGGATAAAAGCGGCCTCCGATAATTTACGGAAACTATTCCGCGATACCGACGAGCTTATATATAATCGGCTTGATAAGGAAATATTGGATTTTAAGGAAGATGCTCCCGACTTTTTTTATCAGTTTCATGCAGCCAGGATTATGCTATATCCCGTAACATTTAAAGAACGTAAATCGCATATGCCATTAGTCGAAAACTAATACATTACAAAATAGCCCGGATGTACCCGGGCTATTCTTTTAAACTTACGTCAATAATCCCCCCTTTATAAATCCAGCAGATCTCATCGCACGAATCGCTTACCTTGTAAATCCTGAATTTGTCGCCGTCTACAACCAAAGTTTTTTTACCATTTACTACATATTCAGCTTCTACCGAATAATATTCATCCACATCCACATCCACCTGGTATTCGGTTGTCGAAACCGTATCAATTACTACTGCCGAATTATAATTGGTTCGAAAGCTTTCGGCGTATTTCCCTTTAAAAACTTTAACAGGTACCCTTTGGTTTTCGCTATTTATCGATACTGTTATAATAATTGGGCCAACATCTGGTTTTGGAGTGTAGCATTGGGAGCAATCAACGTCGTCTAAGTAGTATTCGTCGCCGCACGAGAATAGCGTAACTAACATAAAGCCCAGTAGCACCGGCCATTTTTTTAAAATATTCTTTCCAATATTTCTAAAATTACAATTGCCTGGAAATATTAATCGAGCCATTTTATTTTTCTATTAAGGTCGAATTTATAACGGTTAACAAAATGATATACCAACCCTAACGTGATATGTGAACTGGAAAGTTCATTTTCGCCATAGTTAGTGTAATAATATCCTAAACGCCCTTCCCATCTTTCATTTTTCAGGTAAGCCCATCCTATAGGAGCTATGTTTGGCCCTCCGTTAATTTGAATGGAGGTGCCCCGGTAATGCCCAAACGAATAAATCCCTCTCATTCCAATGTTTACCCCAGCCGATACTTTATTATCGTGCATCAAGGTGAAATTCTTTGTTAAATCGAATGTAAACATATACCGTCTTTCTCTAAGCTGGTAAAAGCCAAAGTCGGGAATCGGTTTTTGAATTTGAACAGCCTTTGGCCGAATGTAAAAGCCAAGATTATATTCCAATCCGAATTTTATATCTTTTTGAGAAATGTAGAAACCCGTCATTATATCACCTGAACTCACGGCTAATTCCATTCCTGTTGCAAATGTTTTAAAAGCTGGGAATACATTAGATCGGACATGCGCTTTTTTTATAGTATTTAGAATAGCAGTGTCGTTTGAGAGTTTTGCCAAAACTTTTGGATTGATGCTCAGGGAATTGGTTTCCTTTGGGTTACTGCCATTTTGAATAAGTAATTTTACAATATCCGGATATCCATTCGTTATGGCTAATGAAAGCGCTGAGTATCCTTTATTATTTTGGAGGTTAACATTTGCCCCATTATTAACCAATAAAGACACCACCTCTGTATATCCCTTCTGGCTAGCGAGCATAAGCGGGGTAAATCCGTACTTATCGCGGGTATTAACATTCGCTCCTGCTTCCAGTAATAAAAAGGCCGATTCGTAGCTTCCGTTTATAGCCGCCAAAGCAAGGGGTGAAGTGCTGTCATTTGTTAATTTATTCACCTTTGCCCCACTTTGGAGAAGCATAAAAACAATGGTATCGCTGTTGTAAAGGGATGAATAATGCAACGCTGTAGCGCCTTTAAAATCTGCCAGGTTTAAATTTGCCGAGTCGTTTATTAAAGCCTCGGCAATATTGGTAAGCCCTAATTGCGATGCAGTTATCAGTGGGGTTAGTCCATTATATGGTTGGGCATTTACCTTTGCACCCTTTTCGAGCAATAATTTCACAATCGACTCATTACCAATTGCCGTAGCGTACATTAATGCAGTTACACCATCGTAGGTCTCACTGTTTACTTTAGCTCCTTTTCTTAAGCATTCCTTCACTTCAAAAAAATCGCCTCTTTCGGAGGCTTCCAGTAGCCTGATATTAACGTCGGGGTCGTACTTAAACTTTGTCCCGTCCTGGCACCAGCTTATTTGTCCGGTAAAAAGTAACAGAGTTATTATAATGGAAAAAATAATCCGATTCATAAGTCAAATATATAAAAGCGGTAATCAACATAAGCCATGCCAAAAATATATAATTGTTAAATTTCGTTAAACATGGTTAAATGTCTTAAATCCATTCCCAATAACTTCATTGGCATCCATTACTGTTAAAAATGCATCGGGGTCAATTTCGTTAATATATTCCTGTAAAATAGCCAATTCCCGACGGTTAAGGTTACAAAAAATTATCCGTTTTTCTTTTCCTTCGTACATGCCTTCAGCACGAAACATGGTGCCTCCCCGTTCAATGTCGTAAAGAATTTTATGACGAATCTCTTCATATTTTTCCGAAATAATAAATACTGTTTTATCGTAACTCGCTCCTTGCATAATGTAATCGATTACTTTGCCGGTAATAAATATCACAATCCACGAATAGAGCGGGATTTTCCAGTCGCGGAAAGCGATCAGACCTATAAGTACCACTACGGAGTCGATGTAAATCAAAAGCTGACCCAAAGGTGCTCGTGTGTATTTGGCAATTATCATGGCCAAAGTATCGGTTCCGCCGGTAGCTCCTTTGGCTTTAAAAATTATACCCATTCCCACTCCAAATAATACACCTCCAAAGATGCTCGACAGCAAAGCATCGTTTTCTACCAAGGGTTTGTAGCCCCAGTAGAGTGTTATGGAATCGATAAACACCGACGACATTACTAAGCCAAATATGTTTTTAATTCCAAAATTGTGCCCCAATATCCTCATCCCAACAATTGTCAACGGAATATCAAGAATGAGTCCCATGGTTCCTACAGGCAAGCCTTCCGGGGCAAAAGAAAAAACTCCTTTTGTGAGGTAATGGATAATAATGCTTAATCCATAAACTCCGCCCGGTACAATTTTATAGGGGGTGATAAAAAATACAAAACTGGAGGCCAATATAAATGCCCCGCACAATACCATTGAATAATTAATAATCCAGTTTTTCGACAGAAATTTCTCCTCTTTGTAAGCCATATTTTATTGATCTTATAAATTTAACATTCACGGCATTGTGTTATTATTGCAATAAACCATGTCAAAGCAAGGGATTACCCCGTTTATTTTAACCTTGTTCAAACCGGTTTAATAAATTCTTCAAAAGTATTTGATATAAAATTAACTGCAAAGGGTAAAATTAATCGATTCTGCTTTGTATTTTAGTTAGAAATTTAAATTCCTTTTTGAATATGAAAAAGATAGTTCAATTATTTGGGTTTTTAGCTTTTGCCCTGCTATTTTCATGCAATCCCCAAAAACAAGCTGATAATAAGGTTTCCAACGATTCGACCTTTCGCATTGTTTTTATGACCGATATTCATCTGCAACCCGAATTGAATGCTGTAGAAGGATTTCGCAGGGCAATGGATTCCATTAATAAAATAGCGCCCGACCTGGTAATTTCAGGTGGCGACCTAATTATGGATGCTCTCGCTCAAAAACAATCGCGGGCAGATTCTTTATATTTTTTGTACAAAGAAGAGGTAAAGAGGCTGAAAATGCCACTTTATAATACTGTTGGAAATCACGAATTATTTGGTGTTTATCCAACAAGTGGCGTTGATACAACCGATAGCTTGTATGGAGTGAAGATGTTTGAAAGTAAGTTGGGACAGCCATTTTATGCTTTTACCCATAAAAACTGGAAATTTATTGTATTGAATAGTATTACGGCTACTAAGGATAGGAGATATATCGGATATGTAGGGCAGGAGCAGCTTGCCTGGTTAAAATCAGAACTGGCAAAAACCGATTCTACCATGCCTTTGGTTCTCGTGGCTCATATACCTCTTTTAACCAGTATTACGCAATTTAACCAGGGATCTTTAGTCGCAAGTACGGAAGGGTTAGTAGTTAATAATTCACGCGAAATACTGGATGTTTTTAGCCATCATAATTTAAAGCTGGTTTTACAGGGCCATTTGCATATTCTCGAAGATAACTATATTAAAAATATTCATTTCATTACGGGTGGAGCCGTTTGTGGTGGTTGGTGGAAAGGCCCGCACGATGGAAATCAGGAAGGTTTTCTTCAAATGGATTTTAAAGGAGCAGATTTTACATGGAAATATATTGACTATGGCTGGTCTCCCGAATTAAATAAAAAATAAAGGATGAGAAGGGTTTTAAGAAATTTATAAATTTCAGGTTGGACGAGATTTTAAAAAGCAGAGCGGTACTTATTCAAAAGGGAACCATTTCTAAAGGTACTGTTGTTTATTGGATGAGCCGCGACCAGAGGGCAGAAGACAATTGGGCCCTGGAATTTGCTTGTCAACTTGCAAAGGAAAATAATGTTTCGGTTGCTGTAGCTTTTTGTTTGGTTCCCGATTTTTTAAATGCCACACTCAGGCAATATGGGTTTATGCTTAAAGGGATAAAGGAAGTGGCATTGAAACTGAAGGGAAATAACATTCCGTTTTATCTGCTTCAGGGGGCTCCCGGCGTTGAAATTCCTATATTTCTTCAGCATTATAATGTCCGGTTTCTGGTAACAGATTTTGATCCTTTGCGAATCAAGCGCATTTGGAAAAAAGAGGTCTTCGCAAAAACCGATGCCACCATTTATACCGTCGATGCGCATAATATTGTTCCGGCATTTTTGGCTTCAACCAAACTGGAGTATGGAGCATATACCATCCGGCCTAAAATAAATAAGCTATTACCAACATATCTTAATAAATTCACAAACCTTCGAGATCTGACGCAGCATGGCGAATTTGGATTTATTTCTTATAACTGGGAGGAGATATTAGCAAATCTTACGATTGATAGAAGTGTTCCGGAAGTGAGCGGGTGCCTTCCTGGCGAAACAGCAGCCAAAGAAGCATTAACAGATTTTAAAGATTCCCGTTTAGCGAAGTATACAGACCATAGAAATGATCCCAATGGAAATGGAGTGTCTAACTTGTCCGCGTATCTTCACTTTGGGCAATTATCGGCTCAGAGAATCGCCCAAAGCGTGTTGGATGAGTTTCCTGATCATCCTTCAACACGTGCATTTCTCGAAGAATTAATTATCCGAAGGGAGCTTTCCGATAATTTCTGTATGCATAATGCTAATTACGATTCGGTTGATGGTTTTCCTGATTGGGCAAAGAAATCACTCGATGAACATCGAAACGATGAGCGGGAATATATTTATAGCATGGAGCAATTCGAATATGGGCAAACACATGATGCATTGTGGAATGCAGCCCAGTTTCAGATGGTTAAAGAAGGTAAAATGCATGGCTACCTGCGGATGTATTGGGCAAAAAAGATTCTGGAGTGGACTCCCTCTCCTGAAGTAGCTTTGCTTACGGCAATATCTCTAAATGACAAGTATCAGTTGGATGGCAGGGATCCCAACGGCTATGCAGGATGTGCCTGGTCAATAGGCGGGGTGCACGACAGGGCCTGGAACAAGCACCCTATATATGGAAAAATCCGATACATGAATTTTAACGGGTGTAAACGGAAATTTGATGTGGAAAAATATATACGAGCTAATTCTTAAATAAAAATTAGCTCATATTTCAGAACTGTTGACTGAAATTTTTGATGTGGTTAAAAATAGGGCGTTGAGGTTGTCGAAGCGCTCCATTTATTCATAATCACATCTATCAATGCACTTTTACAATAGTAAAATCTTTGTTGTAACGTACAATATTAACCACATGATTTAAGGTGCCATCACCATTTTGTATCGGTTTAAAGTGGAAATCGGACTGTAAAAGATCTACCTGATGATTCGGCAGGCAATTCTCAAAATCTCTTCCATACCGGGTTAAAGCGCTTAAAAAATAGAAAGTAATATCGTATCCCAAGAAACAGTAGTTATATCCCTGACTTCCGAATGATTGGGCTTCAGGTTCCGTTTTAAACATCTGCCGGTCTTTTAAAATAAACTCTTTCACTATTGGTCTCGAATAGTCTACAAAAAAGGAGGTGTAATATTCAAATTGCAGGTTATGCAAATACGAAATCTCAGTACTTGAAAATGTGGTCCATTTTGGAAGGCCAAAAACAGAGATTTTATAATTCCCGGTAATATAATTCATGTTCCGGAGTACATCCGATACCGCATTTTCTTCGGTAGACGGCATGATTAAAATATTTTCTTTATCAGTAACCAATTTACTGCTGAGGGTGCCATCTTTATTTCCGGTATGAATTTTAAACTGGAAGCCTTCCACTCTTAAAAAATTCAGTTTCTCTTCAAATAAGGCAAATATTTCTTTGTCGGCAGCCCGGTTACTTTTTACAAGGACTATATTTTTGTCTTTTAGAGTAGCTATATATTGAATAGCTCCGTCAATTTTAGAGGTTTCCGCAGGATTAACCTGAAATAACTGAGGGTTTCCTTTTAGCAGGTTTACATTTTGCGATAGGGGAGAAACAACTTTGATATTGTTGGTTCTGGCAAAAGCCAGCGCCTTGTCTAGTAACAAAGAATCGAACGGGCCAATGAATAAATCCATTGAACTCAGTTCCGGCCTATTCAGGATCGAAGTGATTTTTTGTAAATCTCTGCCAGTATCGTAAACATAAACCTTATAAGAGTAACCGGCATTTTTCAAAGAATCTAAAGCGATTAAAGCACCTTCGTAAAACTCAAGAATATTTTTAGATTTCGAAAAGATAAGCCGGTCCTCAATGTTCTTCTTTTCGGCATAATTTAATGAATCAAGATCGATAAGTGTTTTGTTTTCTTCGAGATAAAGCGGCAGGAGAAATGCAACCCGGTGTTCTTTATAAGTTCCATTCGAAGAACATGGGCCAAACGGGACAATAATATTCTGAATGTTTTGAGAATCATTTGTCGTATTAACTATAACTGGTTTTATTTCCTGTTTCTTTTCAGTTGGAATTTTTATGTATTGTCCGGTTTTTATGTCGGAAGTGTTTAGTTCGGGGTTTGATGCAATAATATCGTCAACTGTAACCTGATAGAGCCGGGATATGGAATAGAGGGTTTCTTTTCTTTTTACTTTATGGTCAGTATAGCTTGATATTGCCAAAACAGTTTCTTTTTTGGGTTCAAAGTTGGTCAATTTCGGAATTTTTATTACCTGACCAGTTTGAAGGGCACTTATTTCAGCTTCAGGATTGTGTTTAAAAAGTTCTTCCTTGGAGATATTATATTTTTGGGCTATTGAGAAAACAGTCTGCCCTGGCTCCACGATGTGTAAAGTGTAATTATTAGAATTCAGAGAGTCTGGAACCTTGAAGTTAACCTGATCTGCAGGAATCCTTAATACCTGGCCTATCTTGATCGATACATTCGCATCGGGATTTACCATAACCAGATCCTTTTGAGGAATATTGTATGCTTTGCAGATTGAAAAGAGTGTTTCTCCCTGTTTTACGGTATGAAGAATATAAGTTTTGCCATCAATAATTGTTTTTTCTTTCGATAAAACGATTGGTACGGGTTCATGTTGAGCGAAAACTTCAACAGGAATGAGAACCAGAAACAAAAACACGACTTTAATAAATAATTGCATAATCTTTAAGATATTGTGCTGAGTAATCCACAAAAATATAAAACTCACGCATATGATAAAACAAATTTGACCGTTTGGGGAAAAGAATTCCCAATATACCTAATAATCAGCTTCATTATATCTAACTTAAAAATTACGGAAAGCTGGGAGTTAATTTCTGAAGCTTTCATTGAATTACTTTTTTTAAGCTATGCGGCAAAAATTTCAGAGTTTAAAGTTGAGCAAAAAAAAACCTCGCCGAAACGAGGTTTTTTTATAAGAATAAGGTCATATTATTTTGAAGATAGTTTCTATAAATCATTAATTGGCTTAAATTTAGGAACAAGACTTTTCATAATTACCCATGCAATTAAATAGGCAACAGCGCAGAATCCAAACACAATAGCATAAGCTGTTGTCATTTGGGCTTGAACAATTGGCCACTGAAGGGCTTTTAATTGTTCATACATCCCGGGATCAACTGCCTGAAGCTTTTCAATAACATCTTTTGAGATGCTGCCTAGCTCAACGGTATTTAAATTTATAACATCGCCGTGTTTGTTCACGAGAGTCATTGCTCTTATTGTTTCAACATATTCCCCTAAATTGGCAGCCTTCGCCTGAACCCATGACGAAGCTATTCCTGCACTGCGATAACCGTCGAAAATCCAGGCAGCCGATTTGTTAATTATTATACCTCCCAATGCGCCAAACATACCACCAATCCCAATTACAGAGCCCACTGATTTTTTTGGAAACATGTCTGAAACAGTGGTGAAAATATTAGCTGACCAAGCTTGGTGTGCCGATGCTCCAATGCCAATGATAATTACCGGTAACCAATAACTAATTCCACCCAAAGGTTGGGCAAGTAAAACCAGAAGCGGAATAAATGCAATGGTTAACATGGCTTTCATACGGCCTGTGTATGGGTCGTATCCTTTATTAATAAAATACATGGGAAACCATCCCCCGCCGATACTGCCAATGCATGTTAGTGTATATAATACCGATAATGGAAGGGTAACTTGCATTCCCGTCATTCCATACTGTGCTTTTAAATAAGCAGGTAACCAAAATAGGAAAAACCACCAAACCCCATCCGTCATAAATTTACCTATACTAAAAGCCCAAGTTTGTTTATATTTTAATAATTGAAACCAGGAAACTTTTTCTGTTTTATCGGGAGTAGATGCGGGTGATTGGTCAACATCACTATGAATGTAGTCATACTCTGCTTTGGAAACTTTTTTACTGCCTGCCGGAATTTCGTAAAGCCAAAACCAGAAGATAAGCCAAAAGAAACCTATACCCCCGATTATTAGGAATGCCGATTCCCATCCAAGATGGTCTGCTATCCAGGGAACGGTTAGAGGAGCAAGAATTGCACCTACATTTGTTCCGGAATTAAAAATTCCGGTCGCCAAAGCCCTCTCTTTTTTAGGAAACCATTCTGCAGTAGCTTTTATTGCTGCCGGAAAGTTACCAGCTTCACCGAAGCCAAGAACACCGCGGGCAATCATAAAGCCTCCGGTACCTTTAGCCAATGCATGAACCATGGCACCAATTGACCAGATTATTAAAGACCAGGCATACCCCCATTTAGTTCCAAGCCAGTCGATAAACCGTCCTGCAAAAAGCATAGAAATAGCATACACAAATTGAAATACAGATACAATGTTTGCATAGTCCGAATCGCTCCAGTTAAATTGTACTTCGAGGCGGTCTTTTAAAAGACTGAGAACTTGCCGGTCCAAATAGTTTATGGTTGTGGCGAAGAATATGAGCGCACAAATTGTCCACCTGTATTTGGTCATCTTTTCATTTAATGCATTTAGATTTTCCATAAGAAGTTAGTCGAGGTTAATAGGTTAGGTCTTTCTGATTTTCTTAAGCAATGATAGGAGATTTTTTGAATCTTCTTCCAGTTTTTGGAAATTTTGTGTTTTTATTATTTCAGAAGTAATTAGGTTAGAGCCAATTCCTACACAATACACTCCGGAATCGAACCAGGCTTTCAGGTTTTCTTCGGTGGGTTCAACTCCTCCGGTAGGCATCATATTACTCCAGGGCATTGGGCCTTTAACGGCTGAAATGAATTTCGGCCCTCCAACCTGGGAGCCTGGATATATTTTTACAATTTCCGCCCCTAATTCTTCTGCCTGAGAAATTTCAGCGACCGATCCGCATCCTGGCATCCATAAAATCTTGCGACGGTTACAAACAGGCGCTAGTTTAGGATTTAACATGGGCGAAACAACGAAATTGGTGCCTAATTGAATATAAAGTCCTGCCGTTACTTCTTCAATTATGGAGCCAACACCTAAAATTAAATCAGGCATAGTTTTGGCCGCATGTTTATTAAGTTCAGCAAATACTTCATGGGCAAAGTCGCCACGATTCGTAAATTCAATTACCCTAAATCCACCGTTATAACAGGCTTGAAAAACTTTTTTTCCAATTTCAGGATCAGGATGGTAAAAAACAGGTACTATGCCAGTTTCTTTTAATTTAAGCGCAACTTCTATTCTGTTGAACCTTGCCATGATACAAATAAAATTATGTAGTTATAATTTTGCACTATCGTTTGCGCAAATTTTAAAAAAATAATTCAATTTATTACCTAAAAAGGAAAATAAAAACGCAGACTATTATTTAGCCTGCGTTTTTAAAGAAAATATTATTTTGTTAACCCATTATCACTTCAACAGTATTCGTGCTGTTATTTGGTTGGAGCGGGATTTTATTCCCTGAAACAGGAAGACCATTAACAACCAGTGTTTTAATTCCTTTCATTGCTGCTTTCGGATTATTGAAAGTTATTTTATAGGTTGCTCCCCTGAATTTCCTTGTAACCGAAAATTCTTTCCAGTCAGATGGAATACAAGGATTTAAGACTAATCCATCATAGTCAGGCTGAATGCCTAATATGTAATGACTTATTGCATAAAAATTCCAGGCAGCTGTTCCCGTTAACCACGAATTTTTTGCTTCTCCGGGACGGAAGGCATCTTTGCCAGCTATCATTTGCGAGTATACATACGGTTCGGTTTTATGTAAATCGCTAATTTTTTCGAGGTAGGCCGGGGCAATTTTCTTGTAATAATCAAATGCCCTGTTGCCGTTTCCAACATTGGTTTCGCCAATCATAATCCAGGGATTATTATGGCAGAAAATACCGGCATTTTCTTTGTAACCTTCAGGATATGAAGTGATTTCACCCATTTCGATGTGATATTTGGTAAATGCGGGGTTGTTTAGTACAATACCATATTCGCAATCCAAATATTTTTTTACAGCGTCTAATGCTTTGGCGGCCCTTCCATCTTCTATTCCAACGCCTGCCATAACGCAATATCCATTCGATTCAATAAAAATTTTCCCTTCTTCACATTCTTTACTTCCAATTTTGTTTCCATAATGGTCGTATGCGCGGATAAACCATTCTCCATCCCAACCATCTTTGTCTACAGCTTTTTTCATTTTCTCCACTTCACCGCGTGCACGTTGGGCCTCTTCACCAAGACCTCTGGTATCGCAAAGCTTTGCATATTCTTCCCCATATAGTATAAACATGGCGGCAATAAATACCGATTCGGCAACACCTCCACTAATGTGCTGTGTTGTTTGAAAAGATTCGTCCGGATTATTCGAAAAGCAATTGAGGTTCAAACAATCATTCCAGTCGGCACGGCCAATTAATGGTAAATGATGTTGTCCCAGGTTATGAATAACATGATCAAATGACCTTTTTAAATGTTCTAGCAACGATTTTGCTTTGCTGGCATCGTTATCAAATGGAACTTGTTCGTCCAGGATGGAGAAATCGCCTGTTTCCTTAATGTACTGGGTAGTAGAGAGGATAAGCCAAAGGGGGTCGTCGTTGAAGTTCCCGCCTACTTCGTGGTTTCCTTTTTTTGTAAGCGGCTGATATTGGTGGTAAGCTCCTCCATCTTCAAATTGTGTGGCAGCAATATCTAAAATGCGTTCTTTCGCTTTTTCAGGTATTTGGTGTACAAAGCCTACCAAATCCTGGTTCGAATCGCGGAAACCCATTCCCCGGCCAATTCCCGATTCAAAATATGAGGCGCTACGCGACATGCAGAAGGTAACCATGCATTGGTATTGGTTCCAGATATTAACCATCCGGTTTGTTTCTAATTCAGGGGTATTTACCTGATAAACAGAAAGTAGGTTTGACCAAAAACTCTTTAGTTCTTCAAAGGCTGCATTCACTTTTTCGGAGGTCGAAAAGCGGCTAATCATTTCCTCGGCTGGAGTTTTATTAATGACCTTTTTCGACTCCCATTTTTTGTCTTCGGGGTTTTCAGCATATCCTAAAACAAATACCAATTCTTTAGATTCTCCTGGTTGAAGCATTATTTCCAGATAGTGCGATGCAATGGGCGACCAGCCATGTGCAACTGTATTGCGGGGTTTTCCTTCCATAACAACATCAGGAGACTCAAAGCCATTGTATAATCCAACAAACGATTCGCGGTCTGTATCAAATCCCTGAATAGGTTGATTTACGGAATAAAAAGCATAATGATTGCGACGTTCTCTGTATTCAGTTTTATGATAAATTGTACTCCCTTTTATTTCTACTTCACCCGTCGAAAAATTACGCTGAAAGTTAGTCATGTCATCCAAGGCATTCCATAAACACCACTCAACGAAAGAAAAAAGCTTGAACGATTTAGGTTGAGCAGAAATATTCTTAAGGCTTACTTTTTGCACTTCGCAAGTGCTTTTAAGCGGAACCATGAAAAGGACTTCCGCTTCAATCCCGTTTTTTTGTCCTTTTACAATGGTATACCCTAGTCCATGACGACATTCGTAACTGTCTAATTCGGTTTTTGTAGGCCTCCATCCAGGGTTCCACACAGTTCCGTTGTCGTTAATGTAAAAATATTTACCGCCAAAATCAACAGGAACATTGTTATATCGATAGCGGGTAAGGCGGCGCAACCGTGCATCCTTATAAAAACTGTACCCTCCGCATGTATTGGAAATTAATGTGAAGAAATCTTCATTTCCAAGGTAATTGATCCAGGGATATGGTGTCTGAGGAGTATTTATTACATATTCCCTGCGTTGATCGTCAAAAAAGCCATATTGTTTTGCCATACTAAAGTTGTTTTATTAAGTTCTATAAAAATCTTTGATGAATCTGCAATCGATTGCAGAATAAAAATTAAAAAAAACAGGTATTTTTAATATTTTTACCCTTTTTTAACGAGGCTAAAATATAAATTATATACCATTTAATAAAATACTTTTTTAAGAATTCAAATATGTCCCAAAAACAAGCTACTATTCACGATATTGCTAAAAAAGCTGGGGTTTCATCTTCTACTGTTTCACGAGCACTTCAAGACAACCCGTTGATTAATAGTAAGACTCGCGAAAGGATTCAGCTTATTGCCGAAAAGCTTAATTATCAGCCAAATGTTTTAGCACACAATCTTCGCAAAGGACGCAGTCATATGGTGGGTGTATTAGTCCCTCGCATTGATCATCATTTTTTTTCGAGTGTAATTGGTGGAATAGAGAAAGTTTTAAATGAACAGGGGTATAATGTGCTTATTTTGCAGGCATTGGATTCCGTTTCAAAAGAGGTTATTAATGTGCAATCGTTACTAGAACATCGTATTGCCGGTGTTTTAGCATGCCCAATGGCACTTTCGCAGGATTACAATCATTACAAATTGCTGGTTAAATACGATATTCCCCTAATATTTTTTGATAATACGCATATCAACATGCCTGTGAGCATGGTTTTAAATGATGATTATAAAGGAGCTGCCTTAGCTGCCGAACACCTGATCAATCAAGGATGCAGGAAAATTATATTCCTTGCAGGCCCCCGTAATAATTATATTTATCAAAGGCGTTTTGAAGGTTTTCGGGATACACTGAAAAAACGTAATATTCCTTTCAGCGATGATCAGATATTTCAAAACGAATCTGATTTTCTTAGCGGGAAAGATGCGGCCAACAGAATTCTGGCCAGAATGCCTTTGCCGGATGGCGTTTTTTCAGTTACCGATCATCAGGCAATTCAACTTATACAGGCACTTAAAATTGTAGGAGTAAAAATCCCGCAGCAAATTGCAATAACAGGATTTAGCAATGCTGAAATTACATCCATAATCGACCCTCCGTTAACCACTATCGATCAGCATAGTAGAGAAATGGGTGCCGTTGCTGCAAAAATGCTGCTCGAAGAGTTAGAACAGAGAAAAAACAACACATTTATTCCTAAAAAAATATATCTTACCCCGGAATTAATAATACGCCAATCTACTTTACGAAGAAATGAATAACCGCAAAAAAACAAAAGTTACCATCCATGATATAGCAAAACAGCTCAATACTACTGCTTCTACTGTATCCAGAGCTCTGCAGGACCATCCACGAATAAGTCAGGCTATGAAAAAAGCAGTGTTGGAGCTAGCTGAAAAGTTAAGTTATCAGCCTAATTTTATAGCTTCAAGCTTGAGAAAAGGCCATGGAAATACCATTGGGGTGGTTATTCCGCGAATCGACCGGAATTTTTTCTCTTCTGTAATTGGCGGAATTGAAGATGTTGCTGCCGAAGCTGGTTATAACGTTCTGATATGTCAATCGTATGATTCTGAAGCAAAAGAGAAAAATATTATCGAAACTCTTATTAACGGTAAAGTTGATGGCGTTTTGGTGTCTATAGCTTCCGGAACTGCCGACATTAACCATTTTAAACAAACTATATTAAAAGGGGTTCCTCTTATTTTTTTCGATCGCGCCCCTTCTGAAATTAATGTTAGCAAAGTCGAAATTGACGATTTTCTTGGAGCTCACATGGCCGTTTCACACCTTATTGAGCAAGGATGTAGAAATATTGCACATTTTAGCGGACCATTGAATGTGAGTATTTATGCAAACAGGTTCTTAGGATATAAAGCAGCATTAGCCGATCATGGTATCGAATATAATGATCAATTATTAATGCAGGAAGTTGTTACCAGCGACTCAGGTGCAGATGCCGTAGATAGGCTATTGAGATTGAATCCAATTCCGGATGCGATTTTTTCAGCATCCGATTTCTCGGCTTTAGGCGCTGTTATAGCCTTAAAAAAAAGAAATATCGTAATTCCCAATGAAATGGCAGTGGTTGGATTCGCCAATGAACCATATGCCTCTATTCTGGAGCCTTCGCTTTCTTCTGTTGATCAGCATAGTCGCGAAGTTGGCCAGGCGGCGGCTAAATTAATATTTGAAGAAATTAACGATTCGGGCAACCCATTTGTTGCAAAGCGTATTTTATTAACCCCCGAATTAATTATCAGATGCACTTCTAAAAAAAATATTAAAGAAAAGTAGGATTATTCTTTTATTATTTTCTACTTTTGAACAATCGATTGTTCAAAAAAATAATACTATGAAAACAGCATTTGAAATTAGGTATTCGTCGCATCCTGAAGATTTTAAAAAATACGACACAGAGCGAATTCGTAAAGAGTTTTTAATTACAGAATTATTTAACCGCGATCAGGTTAAGTGGGTTTATTCATTATTCGATCGTTTTATGGTTGGAGCTGCTGTTCCGGTTTCAAAACTTACTCTCGAAACTATTGATCCGCTAAAATCCGAATTCTTTTTACAACGCAGGGAATTGGGGATAATTAATATTGGCGGGAACGCTGAAATTATCGCCGACGGAAACGTTTTTACCCTTAAGAACAAAGAAGCGCTTTATTTGGGAATGGGGAATAAACAAGTAAGTTTCGAAAGTCTGGAGGCTAATAATCCAGCCTTATTATACATGAATTCTTCACCGGCTCATAAGAGTTACCCGAATAAACTGATAACCCTGGCCGATGCTCAGGTAATGGAGCCTGGTTCGCTTGAGACTTCCAATGCCCGTAAGATTAATAAATTATTGGTTCATGGGATAGTAGATACCTGCCAGTTACAAATGGGGATGACGGAATTAAAAACAGGGAGCGTTTGGAATACCATGCCTCCACATACGCACGATCGGCGCATGGAAGCTTATTTTTATTTTGGGGTTCCCGAAAATCAGGCAATCTGTCACTTCATGGGACAACCTTCCGAGACCCGACATATTTGGATGCAAAATCAGGAAGCGGTTCTTTCTCCATCCTGGTCAATTCATTCTGCTGCCGGCACATGTAATTATACATTTATTTGGGGAATGGCAGGAGAAAATCTGGACTATGGAGATATGGATGCTTTTACAGCCAATCAGCTTAAATAAGTTATTACAAGGAAATTATTATTTATAAACCTTATTCTATTTGTATGATACAGGAATTATTTAGTTTAAAAGGGAAGAATGCACTGGTAACCGGTGCTACCCATGGATTAGGAATGTCCATTGCAACCTCCTTAGCAAAAGCCGGCGCTACATTAATTGTAAACGACATTTCGAAGGAAAAACTCGAAAATGCGTTGAAAGAATACGCCAGCAATGGAATTAAAGTACATGGTTTTGTTTTTGATGTTACCGATGAGGTTGCTGTGAAGGAAAGTATAGATAAAATTGAAAAGGAAATTGGCCCCATTGACATATTGGTAAATAATGCCGGCATTATTAAAAGGGTGCCTATGGTTGACATGGAATTGTCCGATTGGGAATTGGTTTTAAAAATTGACCTCACAGGGCCGTTTATTATGTCGAAACATGTCGGAAAATATATGATTCAGCGTCGCTCCGGTAAAATTATCAATATGTGTTCCATGATGAGTGAATTAGGTCGTGATACTGTTAGCGCTTATGCTGCTGCTAAAGGCGGACTTAAAATGCTCACCAAAAATATGGCTACCGAGTGGGGGAAGTTTAATATTCAGGTGAATGGAATTGGCCCAGGGTATTTTGCTACTACCCAAACAGCTCCTATTCGGGTTGACGGACATCCATTTAACGATTTTATTATTAGCAGAACTCCGGCAGGACGTTGGGGTGATCCGGAAGATTTGTCAGGTGCAGCAATATTTTTATCATCCAAAGCTTCTGACTTTGTGAATGGTCACATTTTGTATGTTGATGGGGGTATTTTAGCTACGATTGGGAAACCTTCAAATGAATAAAAAGGAAAAACTCGGCTCTTTCTGGTTAGGTTGTGTTAAAACAAAGTAGTTAGTTAGTAGTTGCAATGTTTTGCTCCGAGTTTTAATCCTTATTTATTCATTCATGTTAAAAACGCTTGCCAAATATCTAATGTGACATTTGGCGGATTCAAAGTAAATCAAATAATATTGAATAGTATACACCTAAAATATGTTACATAGCATGTTTTAGGTGTAGCTTTTTTTTGAAATACCTAATTCTATTTAATAATCAGTTTTTTTTGTGCTTTTCGAGCCCTTGCTTTTCCAGTTTTTTTAAGCTATATTAATAGAATATGCTTTAAAAGAGAGATGGACTGGAAATATATTTCGAGTTACTCTAATCTAATTCATCTGTTTATTTTTTTATTGTTAGACTAAGGTCAGATGGAACATCCAATTAGTCATGCCCTTGTGTGTTGTGCTTCTCTACATGGATGTTTCATGTGTCGTTTTAATGGTTTTAAGTTATTTGTAATATTGCGGGCCCCGGATATTATCGTGCATAGGCAATGTGCCCTGCCTGTCATCTTTGGGTTGCCGATCAAGTTTATTGTTAATAATCTGTTCTATTACTTTGTAATTATACGACCCATATTCCGAAGCCCTGGACAGGCAGCAATAAGTCTATCCCGACCGGCCTTTTTATCAAAGGACAATACCTCCGCAGCTTCGATACGTCTGTTCCGGGTACGATTTGTTTTCTAATACCTTGGCGATGTATTTTTCTACGACGGGGTCGATATGGGCAGCCCACGAGGTAAATTTATCGGGGTTCAAGTCGCTTACAAATTGATGGGAGGAAGGCAAATGCTCTTTTACGGTGGTGTATTTATGGGCTTTATAGTCCCGGATATGATAGGCAATGCGCTCGTCGTTGCAGTAAACACTTACATGGGAATGGGTGTATATTATTTTAGCCATTTGCCCGATATATTTATAGGGAACGCTATAGTATTGCCGGTCTTTATGCAATTGAACATGGTTATTTTTCATACCCCTTGCCTTCTGATATTCTTAAAGTTCATAACATTGTTGTGCCAACGGTTGTAAATGCTGTTTTTCATCATTTTCGAAGAGGGACCTGCGGCTTTCGCTACGTTTTTGGAAAGCTAGGATCCCCTGCTTGAAGCTAGCATTTCCTTGGTGGTATCGTTTTGCCCCTTTAGCAGGTATTCTTTCACTGTATTCTTTGATATACCTAACTGCCGGGCTATTGTCTTCTTGCCTATCCCAAGGTCATTGAGTAATTTGATTTGCTTTAATTATTCCATACTGATTAATCGATATGCCATTGCATGAGTTTTCTGCAAAACAAAAATCGATTTGTTCGCCAAGGGGGTCAATGTGTCGGAATGACAGTAAAAAACCAATCAAAATGAGGGGGCAATGCTTCCGGAATGAGGGGTCAATGCTAAAACGAATATATACAGAACCCATTGTCTTTCTGGCTTGGCAGAGGGAGTTCCACCGGCATTGTGCTGCTCAACTCTTTGTAATAAGTCATGAGTATGACCAATATAATAGCGATTCAATAGGGTTGAGAACAGGATATAAACGGAATACGCCATAACTTAACATTGAAATACACTAATTCAATTCATTATCATATTTTAAAAATGGACTCCAGAAACAGACTCCAGTTCATTTGAGCATAAAAAAAGCCACCCGGTAGGAGTGGCTTTTTTAGATTTAATCGGTGTAGCGCGATGCAGGATTGAACTGCAGACCTCATGATTATGAATC
>Ga0316608_1000263_pt1 | contig 26879 bp, 24 predicted proteins | sample MIS2016152B_MG_FD_207673 | JGI IMG/M metagenome (GOLD analysis project Ga0316608, IMG submission 207673) | Microbial mat bacterial communities from Middle Island sinkhole, Lake Huron, Michigan, United States - MIS.2016.152B | ecosystem: Environmental > Aquatic > Freshwater > Lake > Sediment...
ATAACTATCTGTAGTTAATTGAGCATAAATATAATTAGTAGAAGATGGATTTAAATTCAACGTTTTAGTAGACGTACTCTGAACGGCAACGAATCCTACATGCCCTGAACCAGGAAAAATAGAACACGCCAATCCACCATCCTGTATTGGCTCTATAGACCATCCAGATAAAACTCCATTTCCCATTATAGAAAATAAAGCATTCAATTGCGCATCTAGCGTCTCCCACCGTTGCATCTCATAAGACGCACTAGTGATATCGTCTTGCTCGAAATAGGTCATCCCATATTTATTTGTTCTTTTGGACATTATTTAACTACCTTTGTTTTTGAATTTCCCCACTTTTGACCCCATATAAACTCATTAGGAGAGCCATTTATAGTAAAAAAACGATCTGCGTTTAATGTAAAATCTCCAAAATCCATACTTAAAAAATCAGACGGAGAGCCAGAAACAGGACCGCTGTAAACTCTCGCCGCCGCATCTCTGCCAGCCTCTATTGCAGCCCCTATTTTACCGAAAAGAAAATCTGCCATTATGCACCTCCCAACCATTCTCCTTCATAACTCATATTCAAATCATTCGTCTCTGCTGAAAAACTTCTTTTCATTGACGTAAGTCGAAAAATTCTACCATCAACCGTTACAAATGAAAGCGGCATTAAATTTACATTAGTTCCAGCACATTTCCACCTTGTTTTTACAATTGGGTAAAACATTCGCTCCGATAAATCCTCCACATGCTGTCTACAAACTTCTAACTCCCCTAATGCCGATTGATTCAACAAATAAACTTTTTTAAACAACACATTGTTTTCAAAACCAGACGCTGTTTTTACATATAAAATAACATTTCTCGTATCTCTATCCAATGTCATTGCCGAAATAACATTTACAGTACTATCGTAACTGATATCAACTTGTTTTTCTTCAAGCATCACTCCATCTACTGCGGTGGATGGGTCGCTGCTAAAAGTAGCATCAGATCCTGAAGCAGAACTAAATAAACCTCCAGGTACTCTAGTTACAACCAATGTTCCATTTTGATCAAAATACAGAAACGCTTCAAATCGCTTAACAATATCCATCATGCAATCAAAAAGAGATTGCGTCCCATTAAATCGCATAGCCGGTTTTGAAAAAGAAAAACCAGCAGGCAAGAAATAATCCTGCTCAGTTTCCCAATTATTTCTAAAACCACTAAGATTAGCCCTTTCAGCCATATCCTTGATGGCGTAATATGCAACCATCCCATCATAAAACGGACTGTTGATTATAGGTGTATTCTTCAAAACATAGAAATAATCCTCTGCCCTTATGTTAACTGTTTCCATCCCAGCCTTTTGACTCATACTTACACTCGTAACAACTCCAGTAAATGTCTTTTCTGCATTGCCATTCCATCCCCATGAAACTTCAATTCCAGTTTGACCACTAATTAATAAACCAGAAATAGATCCGTTTTCGTCGTAACATGTTACATCTAATGTTTTTTTACAGTGAAAATAATCTGGCGCAGTAACTGTTTCGTTAATGGATAAAACAGAATTCGTAATATCACCAGATGAACCTTCGTCTGGATTACCATCACTTTGTATATTCACTCCTTTTAATCTAAAATAAAATGGAGCTCCACCGTATTCAAGAGGAGAACCAAAAAAAACAGTATCTGATGGCTGGAATTTTAAAGTGTAAAATTCGGTGCTTGGCAATGCTGTAAAAACTTCCGATTCAGCTCTGCTAAAATCGATGAACCCATTTTTGTGAAAACCAAGTCCAGATGGAGACGCCTCTCCTCCTGAACCACCAAATGCATAACAGTCACACCCGAATAACTGATCGGATTCAGATGGCGGAGTCGGAAGATGGCAAACTGAATCAGAAGCCTCTCCGTTCCACTTTACTCCTCTAAAACCGTTTGCTGCTTCGCCGCCTTCGTCTCCTGCAACCAATGGGACTGGAATTGCAATCGCTCCAAATTTTGCAAAAGTCATTGGATGTGCTCCAAATATAATTGCAGCATTAGTTCCATAAACTCTAATTGCTCCTGGTGCTATTTTACATATTCCTATTGTTCCGGTCTCCCTGTCAATCCGTGTATAAACCAAAGGAATATCGTTCACTAGGACAACCAATCTCCCAGCAATCGTCATTATTCCGATACGCTGATCTTCGTCTGGACTCCATATTCTAGACATATCTTCATCAAACTCTTTTTGAATCTGAGTTATTGTAGACGTTGGACCGTCTATATTTCCTCCTCCGCCAGAAGATTCGAACCAATCAATTATACGAGGCTTTTTATTTACGCTCATATAAATGTCATAACGATTGCTGAGATCTGTCAATCCCAAAGAAATAACAAGCATTGTGTCTTTGTCGGCTGACGAAGGTGGCTGAGCTCTTTTTACAACAATCCAAAACGGCATTTCTTCCTCTAAAAAAGCAGTCGATTCAAGACCCCACCACAATCCATCTCTAACCATCACCTGAAATACCCAGAAAATGCCTAAATCTTCTGTGCTTGTTGGAGTATCGTCTCCGCCTTCATCTGGAGTTCCATCTCCACCGTCATCTTCTGCGTTAGGAGCGCCACCTATTGCGTCGATGAAATCTTGTATTTCCTTGTCATCGTCGTTGTTCGGCTCTCTGTTTAGATTACATCCATCTTCATATTTTGGACCTTTATATCCATCAGGCAATGGTGCGCCAGCGGAAGGCAAAACATACTGATCGTAATCTGGCAATATTTTTTCCATTATAGAACCAACGGACGCTTCAACCCCTATGGATTTCCATCTTATTTTTGGAACATCTGGAGTCGCATCTTCTCCACCGTCTGACGAATAGAAATTGTCTACCCACTTAATTCTTTTGGACGGGTGAAGGGCTGCGAACGTATCGTCTGAAGAGATTACACTTTCTATCAAAAGTGGTTGAAAAAACGGAGAATTTTTTAATGAGTCCCAATTATGGGCTGATGATTCAAAATTGGTTTTAGTCATCCAAGCACCAACATTGGGGAGATTTGACAACAATTTAACAGTTGGACTTGCTACTCCTAAATTTTCCATACTAAACCTTAAATTTCATTGTTAAAAATTAGGAGTGCCGCTCCACTTCTCTGCATTTGCGCTACTTAATGAAGATAAATTGCCTTCATTATCGTAATAAAATATATAATAAACACCTTGAGTGTCTCGATATCCGCTTAGTTGCTGTTGCTTAATCTCTCCGTTATATATCAATACTGTTTTCAAAGCATTAACCTCCGATTGTACTAATTCTATAAAAGCTTCATCTACTCCTTCCATTTCTGTAGCATAATACGCTCCATTCCAATGCTTACCTCCAATATATTTCATTCTAATTCCTTCTCCAGATGAAATATAAAACAAATAATTTTCTATACATAAAGCAGAATTAGAAGAATAAGCGAATCTAATTGCACTTTTTTGCCATACAATTCCATTTGAAGTAGAAAATAACATTCTTACCGTTCCACGCGAAATATAAAACAATCTTATTACTCCGTCAGGAGAAAACACTCCGCTAACTCCTTTAAAAAAATCAACAGATCCGTCTTCAATTTGGCTATCTGTAGCAAGACCACCTATAATTCTTACAAATCTATCTTTAAATGCCACTTCACCAACAGCAACTGAAATCACATTCGAGTCGTTTGTCCACGGATTGCCATCCAGCAAAGGCGGTCTCCATAAAAACTCAATAGAACCTGAGCACAATACAGTTTTATAAATCAAACTAGGCAACGACATTAAAAACGCTCCTAAATAAACCCTTCCGCCTTCATCTTTGCTCTTACATATAACAATTAATGTTTGCGAAATCTTGTTGTAAATTGAACACAAAAAACTTGTTGCGTTCAAAACCATCAAAGCCCATTGATATTTGCCATCCCAAGTCAATTTTGTTTTTTTTATGTTTGGACAAAACCATTCATTTCCATTGTCAGATGTTCCAACAATAAAAATGCAGTTTTTATTATCCCACGTTGAAGTGTCATATTCTATACCGTCAATGCTAAATGTGTCAACTTGTCTAGAAAAAACAATAATTTTTTCTCCATCATTAAGATTATGTGCGCTTATTTGAGCGTTTGATTCAAATGTTTGATTGCAACCTACATAATGTACGGTTACATTGTTTGGAGTCACTCCATTTGCATATACTTTACCATATCCTGTACTCATTCCTAAATTTAGTATTTTTCTACTAGATGGATTGTATTTACTATCTAAATAAACTGGCGATGAATAATTACTTTCAAATTTAAAATTTTCCGCTTCATTTTCGCTGGTAAAAAAAGGCAAATTAACAATTCCTTTCCCATTAATAATAAATCCATGATAATTATTCTCTTCGCCTAAAAAAAATGAAACGGTAGATCCAATCTCTATATCCATCTCTATAGATTTTACACGATCATAATTTGTGTTTGGAGATATTGGAAAACTAGATACTTGCCGAGTAGATAGTCCGCAACTAATTTCAATTTTTCTTGGCTGAGCTATAAAGCCCAACTGTCCAACCCTAGCCGTCATTTTTTCTGTAAAAGAATCAAAATATATAACCCAGTCTTGTTGAGCAAAACCATTGTAAAAACTAGTCATACCAGGCGGGACGAACGATTGCGTTGAGATAAATAATGGCAATCCATTATTAGAACGAGTAAATTCAAAATCATATATATCAAAAACACCCCACCACCTACCTCCGCAAACACCAACTATTACTGCGCTGGGAGTTTTTTCTTTTATTGGCAAATTAATATAATTCATTTCAAGACAATATGGCTCCGAAGAGCTTTCGTAATCAAAACTAAACTCTCCTCCTCCACCGCCGCCATCGCCGGATTCGCTGCCGCCATCTCCTTGCGATTCAGAATTTTCATCCAATAGGTCACTTTCACTAGAAGTTGTCCCCGAACTAGAAGAAGATGAAGAGCTTTCTCCAGTTGAAGAAGATGATATCTCAGATGACTCGCTAGAATATTCTTCAGATTGTTCTTCAACCTCAGATTGAGATTCATCTGGAGGTGTTTCTGGCGGTGGGATTTCATATGAAGACTCTTCTTCAACCGAAGATTCTTCTTCTTCAACCTTAGGAATGAAATCATATAACGTGTGCAAATCGCCAGTTACATATTTTGGGTCTTCAGTATTTGGAACATATGGTGTATCAAAAACAAACCAACAAGTTTGCCCAATATTATAATCCTGCCAATTGTCGGCTTCAATTGTTACTTCAATTTCACTTTCTATCCAATCCTCTTCTGGGAATTCACTTGGGAAAACAATATCGACTATTTTTGCCCCACGTCTTAAATCTTCTCTGACTAATCTCCAACCATCATACTTTTCCCATAGTCTTACAGGCGTACCCTCATAATAATCAATGCGGAACCTATTATAAAAACTATTTACTTCATTTAAAATAGATGGATTGTAATAAGTTGTATTTCTAGATATTGTCCCTTTAGATTCTCCATGAGTTTTAATAATTATTTTCTTTAAAGGTATGGGTTCATCTTCAGAGTCATCTGGATTTGGATCTGGTGCCTCTCCAGCGTCTTCAACCGAATCTATCTTCCCACCAAAAATACCATAAACACCTAATATCTCAATATTATCATCGCCCGATTCAGAAGATAAATCATCATCCGAAGAATTTTCAGTTGCAGGAATAGTTAACGTTCCAATAGCAGAAGAATAATCTCCACCGAAGAATGCATTATTGCTTTTTACAGCAAAATGTTCAGAAATAAACCAGCCGTAATGATTGAAAATACTCCCTTCAGCATAAAGATCTAAATTAGTAGCATTCGTTATGTCCTTAAGAGACACATCAATTACATTTCCATCTGGTTGTTTGAATATTTTAAAGTATTTACCACCCTGATTAAAATAATTCTTGGAAAGAATTGGAGCATGCCAATTATTGCGTAAATGATCGCCAGAGTGATTTATTTCTAAACGAATAGATTTAGCTCCCAAACTAATTAAACTAGAAATATCCGCTGTTGAACCTTGAGGTCTAATACTTTGAGGCGATGTATTGAATTTAACCAATACTCCTGTCTGTTCAACGTAATCTGAAGACAAATCTTCCTCTGTAGAGAAATCTTCATCAATGACTCCGCTGCTATCTTCAGAATTCGACTCGTCTTCAACAGCGATTCTCCATGTTCCACGATTAAGATTTACACTCTCACTATATCTAACTGAACTATTTTGATATATTTCTGATTGTTCGGTAGTCTCAATTGGAATCCAATGCCATTTAGCCTCACCTTCGTCAAACAACGTGTCGCTATCGTTTATAATAACATTCCCACTTTCATCTTTAAAAACAAAAGCTCCTGTAAAAACAACATCATCGAAAAATATGTTTTTAGTTGTAATATGCAAATCAAACCCACTATAATTTGGCGGCTTAAAACCTTTTGGATTTTCACCACCATAATCATCTGCGTAACCTTCTTCATCTTCCAAAAGCGTTTTCTTATCATTGCTAGTATTTTCTGTTCCAACATAAAATCCTGTTAAAAGATAAGGGTCACGTATGCAATAACACGTATTGAATAAATAAAAATCACCACTATCTATACTTTCTGTAGGAGCATCTATAACAAACCTTAAATCTTCCAAAACTTCTACAATCGTTATTTCAAAACTAGTTCCAGAACCATTTTTTACAATAGTTATGCTAGCCTCGCTTAAATCCTGATAATTTATTATATTATCATCAATATCTAATTGTAAAATATATGTGACTTCCGCTTCCGAATCATCTCCCTCTGTAATTTCTGAATATTGGACTACAGACCCATGATGAATGTACATTCTTTTCGCTTTTGCTCGTTGAAATACATCCATGTAAGAATTATGCATTATCCCGCCAAAAGCAGCATTCCCATTATATTTGCCACTAAAAACAGATCTCGCATAAATTAATTCACAATAAGCATCCCCAACACAATATCCTAACTCTGGAGCATTTGGATATTGACCATCAATTCCCCACTCAATATTGAACCGATGCCTTATTGAACTAGTAAACCTTGTGTTTTCCCAATATTCTCCATTATAAAAAACCCAATCTCCTTTAAAAAACGGTTGAGGTCTTTGTCCACCATCATAACCGCCATCTCCAAATTCAGAGTTAGACGAAGACGATGTAGATGAATCTTGCGGATTTAAATTTTGAATTCCATCTTCACTTACAATATAAGCACGATACCCATAATCAACAAACCCATGTCTCAATTGTGGGATATTAGTACTCGCATCCCATAGAGGAACTTTTCTCCATTTGCCATCTTCTTCGGATTCATTTTCAGACTCATCATAATCGTACATAACGAAATCGCCTGCCACAAATGAGATAGACCCATCACCGAAATCTTGACTGCCATCATTAGAAACTAAATAGACATTTCTTATTTTACCGACTCCATTTACTAATCTTGGAGAATTATTTTCAGCATCCCATCTGCATTTATAAGTAAAATGGTCTGGTTCGTCTATAATTTCTTCACTTAAATCAGATAAGGAACTTTCTGAATCGGAAACAGATGATTCTGATTCATATATATTGTCTGGCGGTGTCCATGTTATATAATACTGTTTTATTACAATTATTTTTGATAAAATTTCTTCAATTTGATTTATTATTGCATTTTCAGCATCATTCTCGCCTTCAGGTTTTCCTATAGAAGGGTCTGGAGTACCACTGAAATCTCGCCATAATCGAATTCTACGAAAAACCCCTCTAACCCAAACCCTTACAAGTTCCGCCGTTGTTTCACCTAAGCCTCCAATCAATTCATCAATCTGTGCAGTTAATATATCTATACTTGCTAGTGATGGAGTCCGACCTATAAAAACATTATTTAATCCAGTTCCTATGGGTAAACACAAATCTTCTTCTAAATAGCAATGTGATGCAAAAGATTGTGTGCGGAAAGCTTTAGATGGCAAATAACTTGTTGGGATAGAGGCATGAGGAATTGCAATCGAGTTTTGATTCTCGACTTGAACGGATGTATTCAATAGATACCATGGATTCCATAGACCACCTAACTCTGTAATTAATTTTGATAATTTTGACATACGATATATTATACATATTTCATTGTGTTTGATGTTGGCAAGTTATGATTTTCTATCGACAGCACGAGATATTTCCCAAACGACCCCTTTCATTTGATCGTTAACTACAGTCGCATCCAAACCTTTGCCTAACTCAATTTTAATAGTTGCAGTACCTCCGACACCTCCACTTCCACCTCCCATGCCGTATATTTCAGACAACTGTTGATTCTGATTGGGTTCGTTTGGCTGTCTATATTGCCTCCAATCTTTTGAGTTATTTTTTCCGCCACCACCTCCAGACTGGCTACGATTCCAATCCAATGCTGTTGGAAATTTACCCTCCAACGTTACAAGTCCCTCTCTGCTTCCATGGGCGGGTCTTGGACCAGCCAAACCAGATTCCATTCCACTCGCCAATGTTGTAAGCCCCTCTCTGCTTCCATGTGCAGGTCTTGGACCAGCCAAACCAGATTCCATTCGTTCTACTCTGCCACCTCTAGATCCGCCTCTTTTCTTTTTTTCAGAAGCAGGCTTTAATGCAAAAAAATGTAGACCGCCAAAATTAATTGCTTTTGCTCTTTCTGCATCATCTTGTTTTTTTTCTGCATCATATTGTTCTTTTTCTTCGGCGGTAGGTTTTTTTTCTGCATCATCTTGTTTTTTTTCTTCGACGGTAGGTTTTTGGTCTTCGACGGTAGGTTTTTGGCTTTCCTTTATTACGCTAAATACTTTATCGACAAAATCCAAACCTTTTTGTATCGATTCTCGAACTCTTTCTTCTTGAGCCATTCTTTTTTCAACTTTGGCTTGCGCCCTTGTTTTTGCTAGGGCTACAATTTCTTTAACGTTTTTTTGTTCTTCTTTAGCTTCATCTAATGCTTTTTGCTTTGACTTAAAAACTTCAGGATTACCTTGCCCATGAGCGTCTCTCCATTCTCCTGCCGCCCTAGCTATTTTTTTAGACATTGCTTCCATTGCTTCAGGAGAGCTAAAATACAAACGGTCCTCAACCAGGAATTGTATGCCCCTAGCTCCCCGTAAAGCCTCTTCAGACTCGAGACTCATTTCCTTCAAATGCGCTTCTTCGGCGGCGGATACTTCTTCGTCGGCTTCTTCTTCAGTCATTCCACTTGCACGCACAAGTTTTTGTCTGAACTTAGCTCCCCGTAAAGCCTCTTTAGACTTGGGACTCCCTTCCTTCCGATCTGCGGCTTCGGCGGCTTCTACGTCTTCGTCGGTTTCTTCAGCAGTCATTCCAGATACGTCGCTTATGAAACCAGCGACCGATATATACTCTTTTTTAGGTTTTGCTTTGTCTACACCAACCGAAGGCAAATCTTTAGTCAATGAATCCATCGTCGCTTGCGCCCCTCTTTCTTCTTTGTCTACACCAACCGAAGGCAAATCTTTAGTCAATGAATCCATCGTCGCTTGCTGATGTCTTACCCGCTGATGTCTTACCCGCTGTTCGACGATTGTTTTTTGTCTTTTTTGTTTTTGTTTTTCTATTTCTATTTGTTTATTTAAATCATCTATTCTAAGTTGCTTGCGCGGCGAAAGCGGCATTCCCCACGCGTCGAATGCGGATTCTGCGATTTCCGCCACCAACATGTCTCTTTCATCCTCTAACTTTTTTAATCCGCCCACATCAACGTTGTCATTATTATAAGTTCTAAAACCCGTCTCCGTCCCGTTCCATTCAACAAGTAGTTTATCAAGCTTCAATTTATTCAACTCTGCAACCCGCCCGTCTCTCTTGTCCTTTAATTTAGCATAAGCCCTCAACGAGTCTTCGTCTGTCTTATCAATCAAACCTAACATCTCGTCTTTCTTGTCTTGAATATCTCCTTCCGCATCTACAATTGCTTTGCTAATTGATACAAATCGATTGTCGCTATCCATAATCCTTTTTCCGTGAGCACTAACCGTTGAACTTGCTCGTTTCTTGGAAATATCATTAAGCCATTTGTCCGTCTCTTCAATCTCGCGTTTCGCCATGTCAAGTTCATCTTGAAGTGGCGCTAAAACATTAGCTTTAGATCCTTTTTTTCGTTCAGCTTCAAGAGACCTCTGAGCTTCCCTTGCGGCAGCCATGCTAGCGTCATAAGTATTCAACGCCAGCATAAACTCATCCGCCAATTTAATCTCTAAATTATATTGATCGCCTACATTTCTGACCGTTGGAGCTGGAGCTGGAGCTGGAGCTGGAGCTGGAGTTTTAGCCTCTCTTTTAATAAGTACGTCAGCCATCTCTTTAGCTTTACTATCATCAGGAATAGGTTGCCCAGAAGGATCTAAATTCATAGTTCCATCCGCTAATTTCATCGACGGACCTTCATGAATCAAACGATTAACAAGACTTCTGTTATTTCTAACACTCTTTTTTGGTATTATTGCCTCGCCGCCCTCAACCTCTATGCCAGCAAAGGAACCAGTGCCGCGAATGCCACCGTTGGCATGGCTGCGACCATTCATTATTCCGCCTTTTGCAAAACCCTTAGTTTGAATAGGAACATCTGCGCCAACAAACGTAGTTCCACCAGGATCTTTAAAAACTTTAGAAGGATCTATATCCAACATTTTTTCAGCATAAATTCTCGATGGATTATTTTTATGAAGAAGCGACAATTCGCAATATAAATCCTTATACGCTTGTGAAAAATTCCTCATCCATTTTAAATTATCATCATCTTTAATGTTATAACTTTTAGCAATATCTTTAACAACAGATCCAACAGACTTGTTGTTCCTTAAAAGTTGGGACGTTAAATTATCCATAAATTGAGATTTATTTTCCTTACCAACAACCGATTCCATTTCATCTTCAAACCCCTTGCTCATAACCGTCATAAAATTTGCAAGATCTTTAGCACGCTTTCCGTCCCATTTTTCTCCTTCAACATATGGAACAGTTCCACCACGCGGAATCAAGTTTGATGGGTCTGCCTTTTCGCTTGATTTTGACAGTCTAGCAACCCCAGTGCCATACATAACCCCATCTAAAATTTTCATCCTTTCATTTAGACCAGATGGATGCCTACCGCCTGGCTCACGCCATATGTGTTGCACCCCTCGCAATAAGTCTGCATTATCTCTGGACTTTGTTTGTGCCAATAACTTAGCCGCTTCAATATAACCTTCCTTCGTGCCCTCTTTAGTGGCTTGCTTTTGACCTTCGGGCGTTATTTGACCTTCAGGAGTCGTTGCGTTATCTATACTGCTCTCTCTTTCTACATCTCCATACCAATCTTGAAGAGACATAGCGTTAGCAGATCCTAATGTCGCTCGTTGATCTCCGCGCTGTATGGCATAAAATTTATCTTCAGCCTCTTTCTGTCTAAAGTATCTTTTATTACCAGAGTCCATCATGTTTTTATCTTGGAATAGAGCTCCTAAAGAAGCAGTATATTGCCCCATATAAAAGTTGCCATCTCCCGCTTTAGTTTGTTCTTTAGATTGTCGTCCGCCCAATCTGCCGGAATTCGTTATATTTTTCATACCAGTTCTAGTAAAATTGTTGACAGCATCCATCAACTGAGACGTTCCCATGGTCTGCGTTCCTATTATTTTCTCGAATTCACCTGCTCCCGATGACATCTCTCTTAAAGCGTCCAAATATCCTTCTCGAATGTCTTTCGTCAAGTCATAAATCTTTTTTTGCTGTTGCATTTGTTTTAATGACGCATCTTGCTGATCTTGAGCGTATTTTGAAAGCAGGCGTTGAACATCAGAGTCTCCTTTAGCAGTCTCGTTTATTATTTTACGAGTTTGCATATGGCTTTTTGAAGCTTTTAACAATTCAAGCGTTGATTTTATCTCCGCTTCAGTAAACAAATTCTTAGATCTCATCAAATCTTTAGTTCTACTTTCCTGCTGATCCATGCGGTCTTTTTCAACAGCTATCAATTCATGTGCCATATCAATTTGTTTTTGCATCATATCCAAACTTGCACCCATGCCGAATTGAGCTGACTCCATTAATTGTTTTTCCATATCTAATCGACTTTCATAAACGCTATTATATTTACGAGCATCTTCTGCAGCTTTATTGCCACTCTCGTTAAGCAAGTCAACTATTTTAGCAGATTTCTCAAGAATACGTAAACGTTTTTCAGAAAATTCGGCAATAGCCTCTGATAAAGTAGCTTGTTTTACAAGAGATGCGTCATATTCAGCGTCAACAGACTTGGCTTCATCATCACTCATGCCTGTAGTTTTCTTCTTCTCTTGTTTAGCCCTAACTTCTATGTTAACTTTTGATTTCTCTTCCTCCATTGCCTTTAAGCTTTGATCGTACTGTGTACTGTCAATAAAAACTTTAGCATCAACATTTTGTCCAGCGGCTTCCTTTAGACTTATCATCTTAGCAGCTAATTCATCAAACCCGGCTTGTTTTAATCCAGCGGCCAAACCAGATGGTCCAGATAATGTTTCAAAATACTGTTTCGCTGCCTTTTCCGCATCTACAAGACTCTGCAACTGCTTCGAAAAATACTTATCGGTATTATCGTAATCAATTAAACCAACTTCTGATAACAATTCAATTTCTCTTTTGAATATGTCATGAGTCTTCATCGCTGTGTCAAATAAAGCTTGTTGATTTTCTTTAGCTTCCATTATCGACAACGCAAGTTCAGTTGCTTGCCTTGTTGTTTCTTTTAGCGCATCTGTAACATTTTTTGCTCCGAAATTAATTCCCGTCAATGCCCTTTCTGAATCTTCAAGCTTCTCTAACGGGAAAAGTTTATCAGTAACCATATCGCCCAACCAAGTCCCCCCCAAAGACCCCGCTGTTCCGCCAATAACCCCACCAACAACCCCTCCCAGTACTGTCCCCAATCCTGGTATAATGGACCCAATAGCAGCCCCTGCCGCTGCAGAAGACGCTATGATCGCCCCCTTTGTCAACGCTGCTTTCCCTGCGTTCTTATCGCCTACGGCCCGTCTTTCTTCGTACTCGTCGTATCCACCAATTGCGCCTTGAACCAATCCCATTGCCGCACCAGCGCCACCACCTTTTAACAATCTGGATCCTTTTCCAAGCGTTGAAGCCATTGGATTCAATCCAACTCCAGATCTCACCGCCAATCCACCGCCGTAATTAATGAGACCTCCCGCTCCAGTCGCTCCAGTCATGCCTTTAAGTGCATTTGTACCAGCTCCGCCAGCTCCTATCATCTGCTTGCTCATCATTTTAAATGCCATGCCGATAACCATAATTTGGGCTGGCATTTTTTGTAAAACGCTCATCATTCCATTAAGAGCTTTTGTCATTCCAAAAAGGACTGGCTCTAACTGCTGACCAAGTTTAAGCATTGTATCTTCGAATTTTTGAACAGTTTTTGCAAGTTCCTGATTGGTATCTATTTGTTTTTCTTGCTCCTCTGTAACTCCAGATAACAATTTAGATTGCGTAATCAATGTTTGCCTAGAAACCTTACCAGTTATAGCCATTAAAGAAATCAAACCCTTTTGGCGTTCAGCTTGTTCTTTGGAACCAGCCGCCCCTTCGTTTAAAGCAATAATTGCATTAGCCGTTGATTTTCCTAAAGCAGGCAATTTCTCCATTAAATCCATTGTAGACCTAAGACCTTCTTGTGTGGCTTCTATAGTCGGACCCAATTTATCTTGAAAAGCAGAAGCAAGTTTCCCGATCATATCAATTCCAGGCAAAACACCTTTCCACCCTGAATTGACTGATTTTGCAAATTCCAAAAACTGATTCGTTGATAAATTTGTGTTTTTTGAAACATCAATTAAAGCCTTGGAAAAGTTTTGGCTACCAGAAGACGAAACTTGATAAGTCCTTTGCAAATCAAACATCGACTGATTGTATTTTACCAATGCGTCTTTTGCACCTTTCAGCGTTATCGCTTGACCGCCAAATAGCGGCAACCATTTTGCCATTTCCATTTGCGATTTTACAACACCTTTACTAAATTTTTCATATGTAGAGACATTATCTTTAACCGCTTTTTCTAAAGCTTCATGAGCAGATTTAAGACTGGATGCGCTAGAAGCCGCATTTTTCATAGCGACAAAAGCTTCCCTAAACTCTACTTGCAAAGCGGACATTTCAGCAGTAGCGCTACCACCCGCTGCCGCCAAAGCTTTAATCTTATCAGCTAGATCCATGTATCTAGCGGCAGTATCTTTTACTCTTTTAGCAGCAACGGCAACAAGATCCATCGCCGCAGCGGTAGACCCAAGATGTTTTGCTACATCGCCTAGCTCTTCAGGAAGACCACCAAATAAAGGGGAAGAAGCCATAATTTTTTAAAGTCCCATTTTGATTTTATTAGAGTTTAACTTGCGACATAATAATCGTCAATGTTAAAAAAAGAAAAGAAATAACATTTGGATTCAACCAATTTTTTGCTTGAAAATCTACACGTTTCGGAGAATCGATGGATCCACGACCTTTTTGAAGCATTAAATCATAGAAATATTTATCATAATCAGAATCTTTCATAATCATATTGAATTTCATTGCTGAATTAACCATGAGATTGTAATTATATTCGTGATCGGCAGGATCTATTCGCTTAAGAATTACCTTGGCAACATCCTGCGCCTGTAATAGCATATAGCTATAGTCTCTTTTCCCAACCACCAAGTTCGTACGCTTAATGGCTTCATGATCAACCATAAACATTGGATCTGACTTAACTTCAAGAGCAACTTCTTTAAAGCCATACAAATCTAGAGAAGACGACAATTTCTCATTAACTTGGCTAATTAAAAATTTAAATAACTCTTTCTTCTTATCATCTTTTGTTAATTTGACCTTTTTATCTGCAGGATATCCATCTCCAAACGGGCTATTTATTAAAGTTTGCGTATACTCTCTAAACGCAGTAGCTATTTGAGAAACAGATTCGTTGATGGAATTATTATCAGCCTTCTCAATATCCGGAAACATATTTGTGTAAGAAAAAATTTTAGAATATTGCTCAAGAATTGCAGAACCATTGTCCTCAAAAATTTTAGCAAGCGGTAAAATAACTCCTAAATATTTAGAGTGGCTTGTACCAACGAAATTTTTGAAAAAATCAAATTTTGACATTCCGTCAGGATTTGATTCTTTCAATTTTTCCAAAAACCTAATAGTTTCCAAAACAAATGGATTTGCAATTCTAGACAGCGCAACACTCGCCCTCTTGTCTTTAATCCACTTAGAAAATTCAGCGTCAAGATCGACTGATGAAAGGACAATACGACTGGCAAATGATTTGTTTGAGTATTTATTTGCCAATTGAACTATATCTAAGCGTAAGTTATTTAATTCTTTAGAAGATTTCATAATTGATTCCTCTAAAGTAATTCTAAAGAAATCACATTAAATCCTTTTTAAAGAATTCCTTTCATGCCAATTTTATCTCTAATCTTCTTCAACATAGATTTAACTATCATCGGGTCCATTTCAACCATACGAGATATATTTTGATCCAAACTCCACTTTCTTACAAGAACAACCAATCGAGTCAGTTCCATCTGAATTATATCAGATATTTTCATGTCGTCAGGAGAGCGATAAGATGCACTATTCATTATTGATTCATGATCTCCTTGGCTGGGGAATTTAAATGTAACAGTAAAATCATTAATTTCACTGTTTTGTTCGTCGAATCCAGTATCGGAATCAGCAATAAAAAGATCATCTCCTATTTTATACCATTTTATAGTTATGTCAAAAGTATCTTTCTCGGTTATAAAAATACTTTCGTTAGGGTCTTCTTTAGCCTGAACGTTTTCAATCTTCTCTGTGGCAATTTCCTCTGACATTTTATCTCCTTATTTACTTTTTAATTGTCGTTTTGTTTTTGTTAGGTTTTCTAAATGACGTTTTAGCTTTGGACTTTTCATCTCTGCTTTCCATAGCCATAACTTGCCTCTCCTCGCTAGTTTGAGCCTTTTGCCTTCTAATGATATAAAATCTCTGCAAATCTATATATGGGATCTTTTTTATATCTTGAGGCAACCAGTGATATGCATCAATTAAATCTGCTTCTATAATAGCTCTTTTTATAGCAGGCGTATACGATCCCTTACCTCGAAAGTAGTTATACACCTGCATTAGGATTTTTTTTCTTCGTCCTCATCTATTAACGTTATTTTATCATAAACGTTCAAAATCGCTTCAGCAATATCTGGTGACATTTTAGCAATAAACTTTGGAGTTGGAGGGACATCTACGGTTTTACCGCTTTCGTCTTTTGTTTTTGCATCCCATTTCGCGACAATAGAACGAAGTTTGTTTTCTTTATAAACTTTATAATTCCATTTTCTATGTCCAAGTTGATCTGGAATCATAGCCGACTCCTGTAAATCATTATAAAGTCCCCACGTTAGCTGTTTGGCATTAACGTTTAAAACGCTAAATGTCGCCTTTTCATCTTCTGAAAAGTTATCTGAATCAAATGTCTCTTTACTATAAGCGACATAATGTTTACCTATTTTTTTATAATAGATTACAATGTCTAGCAATTCGTCATCCTCTAAAAACATAATACCTCCTTTTATACAATTGTCATTTAATTATTATACAACGAATTTAATTTAAAATAGAGTGAATTATTTAAAATTCACTCTATTTTAAATTTCGCATTAATTATAATTAATCTAAAGACGTTTGAGGTCCGACACCCGTAAAAGCAACAGTACTCATGATTGGTCCAGTACTTGAATTAGGCACGACCCTATGAAATGCGCAATTAAATTCAAATGACGCGCCAGTACCAAGCGAAAACCCAATCGATCCTTTATTCGCATGTGCAGTGTCGTAATTTATCGCATCTCCAAGATCATTAGGAATATTGTAATACGTTATAGTACCGCTTATGTGGCGAAGTCCAGGAACCAAAGCGTATGGATAATAATTCATGCCAGATCCAATAGCGTATACCGCTTCAATATTATTATTGATTGTAAAATCAAAACTACTGATATCATAATTTCCAAGACCGCCAGAAACGCTAAGAGCATCCCACGTTAAAAGCTTTTCTTCTGTCAAGTATCTTCCAGCATACGACTCCCATGTAGGCTCCTGAGCTCCTATAAACTCTATTGAAAACTGAGCAATGTCACCTGCCGTGCATGAAACATTTAAACTCTGAACCTGTATTTGCGGAAAACTACGAGCGTTATTCCCGCCATCACCGCAGTAATAATTCAAAATTAACGGAACCTCGGCTAGCTCTCCGCAATTTCCGGATCTTTTTGATGCTATGTCAAACAAAGATCCAGCTCCTGCCGCAAAATTTTCAGTAATAGGTCCGCTCATGCTTCCGCCAACCGTAATCGGTCCAGCAACCCAAGCGTCTCTGTCCCAATCACCCATAATCAAATCGGGAGCAAGAACTTCCTGTTGCACGGCTACACTAGCGTCTGTAAATCTAACAGACGCTCCGCCAACAGTCGCCCATCCCATATAGCCTGCATTAATTGTTGCCATTTTTCTCCTTTTTCTTGTCTTTTTATACTAAATTTATCTTTAATAACATTATCTTTTAGTTGAACTTCATAGGAAGCTGTTCGGTTACAGTTGTTCCATATTCGCCAGCGTCATGACCTTGTACATAATCATATATATAATCCATAATCATAGATTTTATATCTGTATATGCAGCAGCAGTATTTGTAATTCTCTGTTTCTTAACCCCTTTATCTAGAACAAGGTCGTCTAATGCTTCAACAATTCTAACATCATATCGACTGTTATCTGTTTTTCTTGCTGAAGTAGTGAATTTAAAAAAATATTTTGTAGAAGCAGAAACGCCGCTATTTGAAGCTAGATAATCAGCAACAAAATCAACCACAACTGTTTTTGTAGAGGCATTACTTGGACTGTAAATATTAAAATTAATTGCCATTTTTATCTCCTTTTATATTTTATTAAATTTGGTCAGTGCTTGAGCTAGAAATATTTCCTTCTGATTCGCTAGAATATTCTTCCGAAGAACTACTGGAAGAATAACCCTCTGAACTACTTGAGCTACTGGAAGAATAGCCCTCTGAACTGCTTGAGCTGCTTGAACTACTGGAAGAATAGCCCTCTGAACTGCTTGAGCTGCTTGAACTACTGGAAGAATAGCACTCTGAACTGCTTGAGCTGCTTGAAGAATACTGCTCTGACGAACTGCTCGAACTAGACAAAGTTATTTGAGATTCAACGGTTATGTACTCGTAATACCACTGACACAATTGATCAAAATTCGCTGCAGGCGCTACATACCCAGTAGGAACATCCGACAGAGTCCTAACCTTAAATCGAGGGAAAGTTCCTCCAGTAACTGTTGGAACATTAGTAGAAATAATTAAATAGCAGTCTAAATCACCAGTCGTAGTCGTGTCGGAAATAGCCTGCTGTAGATTAAAATCAATACTTAAATAAGTATTTGTCTCTTGATTATATATTCTTATTTGTGCCATTTTATTTTCTCCTTAAAGTCTTTCTCAAAGCAGACCAATCTGTTTTATAACTAAAAAATATTTCACAATTATTTATCAAAAATCCTTTTATTTTTTATTTTAAATTTTGTTGAAATCATCAACCCCGTCAGAAGTCTGAGGAAACACATGTTCTTTAACAATTTTTCCAAACCAACTAATTTCAGCCGCCCTCAAAAACGCGCTCCCTTTAGAAACCTGTCCAAAAACAACCTGATCGGCTCTAGAATCGTACACATACGCTCCGAAACGCCTTACGACAGCAAACTCATCTAATAAAAAATCAATATCAAAATTTCCGTTCATAGTTAGCGTAATTAAACCACTATCAATAGCTCTGTCTATAAACTTAAACCAACACGAAACGCCTAAATTATCCTGCAAAACATAAGAAAATGGATAAGGTGGAGAAAATACAACAAAATTTTCTCTATTTTCTGGAGTATCCTCTATAATTATTGTATTTGTTCCGCTAGAATAATCTACTAAAATAGGAGTTTCATAATCATTAACGTCCAAATGAATATTGCTATTTAGTAAAGAATACACGGCGTCAGAATAACGATCCAAGATCCTTCTTCCCTCATCTGACGAAATACATTTTCCATATATCATTATTCTCAACTTATATTCTTGAGACAATCCACCTTGAAGATATATCCATTCGTTACCAAGAGAAGCAGGCTCAACTGTGATGGCAATATCATCAACCGGAATTACTTCACGGTCTCCATATAAAACATTATCTTCATACAACGGAGAATGACCTATCGTCTTCTGTATAAATGATTTTTCAGATATCTCCCAATTGCTTTGAATAGGACTATAAAGAGTTATCGAGTCGGTTCCGTTGACGGTCTTTATGCGAGCGTATTCAAAAGAATTGTAATGGATGTGTCCAGGTTGATTGTATCCAAAATCAATTATAACTATCTCTTCTCCAGCATGAAAACGATAAGAATTATAGACAGAAATCGTCGTATCTCCAATTAATATATCAGAAACAACATCCGTCTTGGCGATTATATTTTTCTTAATAAGATCTATAATGCCATCTGTAACATTTTCTATTGACATATTTATCCTCCAAAAACATCTCTCAATTTATCTATTATAAATTGCACTTCAGGGTCTGTGTTTTTAACTTCAGTCAACTCATCTGCACCACTCCTCAAACGAACAGTCGGCTCTAGTGATTTTCTTGACGCAACTTTATCTTCGCCTTTTGACTTAATATTTATCATCGACTGGATATCGCCAGCCAACAACCTTAACATATCGGCTGATTTAGATAATTGATCTGGACTCATTACGTCTTCTCTCTGCCAAATTGAAAATCAGGAGTAGGGTTCTGAAATGCATCAAAAACAGATCCTCTTACAAATCTCTTACCAGTATGATCTTGTCCGAACAACAAAACAGACCCACTCAATATACTGTCAATCGAGTTCATAGCCAATCTTCTCTGCTCTTTTCCGTACTCAGATGTGTTTGGAGCTTGTTCTGCCGCAAATAATTGATCATATATATAAGAAACCGACAATCTAGCGGCAATAAGCGGGATTGGATCTGGAAATTCAAGTACGCTAATTTTACTTTCATACATCACGTAACTGTTCTTTACTCTCTTTATAATTAATGTATTCAAATTCTTTATAGACTGAATCTCATCCGTTTCCATAGACTGCCTTCCTTGCAATCTAACCATTTGCCCTGAAGAAAAAACGCCAGTGTCATGCACTTTAACTTCAACGGACGTTCCAGTCAATACATCTTCTAAAATTTCAGTTTCAAACGTCTTAACCCTCCTTAATGGACACACATAATACGGTCTTAATCTAGAATCAATTTCGTCTTCTGCAAATCTGATATATCTAATCGCTTCTTCAGGGGTTACTTTTGAACGATTAGATGACGTTGGACGACCTGGAGTAGGCGTACCAATATTGGTGTCTCCTATCGTAATTGGACCTGGCAAAAGAGCTTTTACATCTTCTATTGTCGCATACATAAAATAATCTCCCCTTTATAAAAAACAAGGCTACGGTTATAACTTCAATAACCGTAGCCTTAAACCCTTTAATTGATAAAACAATCTTATTTTGATTTTTTATTGTAATCAGCCTGCGCCCTTATGCAAGCACCTTGTGAAACTGAATAAAAAGGAGTTTCGGAATGTCTAATTCTATAAACAGAAAAAGGAAAATCAGACGAAACAACGGCTTCTTTGAGCTTATCGCAAAAACCTGGAGCCATAGAGGTTCCTCCAGCTACAACGATTTCAACGTCTCCACTAATCTCACTGTCTAAGCCTTTGAATTTATTGGAAACATAATGAATCATACGGTCTATCATTTCACAATAATAAACAACTAACGCAGATTGAATTCTGTCGCCAATATCAAATTTATTTAAATCAAGGTTTTTCTCCTTAATTTTTATAACTTTACTCTTTTTGCTACCAGTCATTAAAGCAGCTTGCTCGTCAATGTAATCTCCGCTTTTGGTTATTGAAAACTCTTGCAACGCCAATCCTTTGTACGACAATGCAATATTCGTCATGCCGCCACCACAGCTCATTGAAATTCCGCTTAACGGTGTTACTGTATCGTCTTCCTTCATTACGGGATTGCAATCATAACATATACACATTGCTTCATTCACAGGCTTAGCGTCATAACCCATCTTCTTAAAGAAATTTCCCAATATCATTTCGTGGAATTTATTATTAATTGAAGAATCTACTGGATTTGCAGGAACCGAAAACCTCAACGACTCTCCCTTAACCAACGGATCTCCAATCACAGCCTTTATAATGTAAAATAAAAGCTCAGCAGATTCTTTTAACGAAGGATTTAATATTCCGTCTTGCATCGGACGGACGACTTCGCCTTTCCCTATAGCATTTACAAGCGTCAAAGCATCTTCGCCAACTACAAAATATTTTTCTCCTACTTTTACATATAAATAGCTACTTTTTTCTAGCAAATCCATAGCCTCTTCTGAAATATCTAATGGATAAAGCATATTGCGATGAAAACGATTTACGAATGTTCCATCCTTGGTTCTTCTAGCGACAACAATGTTACTCGTTCCAATATCCACTCCACATCCCGGCAAATACTCCACTTGATGGTCTATTTTTTCAACAGCTTTTGTCTTTTTTTCAACCTTAACAGTGTCATTAAGTATATCATCTAAAATATCGTCGCTCATTTTTACTCCTTAATCCAGATGACTCAACAAATCAATCGTATCATCAACTTCTTGCTGGTCTCTTTTTGTTTTTATTACATTCCCTAAATTATCAAAATTAGATTTATTACCAGAACGTTCAACCATCATTTGCTCAGCCAATCTTCCCATTGTTTTAGAACTATCAAATGTGTCTTCTTGACTTATTGCCGTTTGATTCGTTTGATTATTTATTGAAATTTTTGAACTTATAGCTTTTGCAACAGCCTCTGCAAGAGCGTTTATGTCAACTTGTTTTTCTACAACACGTTCTGCAATTGATCTATCCGTTCTTCCAGGTTCTGGTCTTTTTATATAATTTGGCATTTTACATTAACTTCATTCTTGGCAATGGACTATGTTCTTGTTTTTTTTGCCATGTTTCTACATCCATCCTATTCTCTTTTTTACAATATGGACAAACAAAAAAAATCTTTTGATCGTAAAAATCAACCTCCAAGCAAAGATCTTCTTCTCCTTGCATCCATGTCGTCCTACAATATTTGCATCTAATAGCTATTTTCATAATGTGAGGCGTGAAACCCATACTGCGTAGCAGGATTGAAAAATCAAAATTGATTTTTCAAGAGCCTTCAGGCTAGTGGGATGTAGCCGAACGACTTTCACACCATTCTCCTTTTCTAAATATTATACATAAATTTAAAAATAAATAAAGGAATATTTTTAGATTTGTTGAATAAAAGTAATAGTATGAAAACTTATAATATAAAACTTGAATTCCAAAATCAAGAAGATAAAAATAGACTTATGGAAACTTTTAAAATCCATCAAGATATTTGGAATCACTTATCTCAATATGTATTCAAAACCAAAACTAAATTATCAGGGAAAATACTACATGAAAATACTTATCACCAATGTAGAAAACTATTCCCTGAATCTCCTTCCCAAATAATAATTAGAGCCAGAGAAGATGTTATATCAACTTTCAAAACAATTCAATCTAATAAACATAAAATAGAATCTGCTCCAACAAAACAAAATTTATCAATCAGATTAGACAAACGATTATTTACAATCAAAGGCAATTCAATAAAACTAACAACCAATGGTAAAAAAGCATTATGCACTTTCAACCCTTATCCTAAATTCCAAGAATTAATACAAAAATATCCAATTTGTGATCCACTTATATTTGTTAGGGATAATCAAATTTGGCTAGCTGTTACTTTCAATAATACTGTCATTCCTTTATCTGACAATCATTGTATTGGAGTAGATTTAGGAATAAAAAGAACCGCAACAACTTCTGAAGGCATAATTATTATTGATAAAACATATCTAAAACAAAGAAGACGAATAAGATATATAAAAAGACAAATCAACAGTAAGAAAAAAGAAAATGTCCATAAACTAAAAAAAGGAAATTCTTGTAGAAAACATTTGAAAAAAATAAGAAGACATGAGAAAAACCTATCAAAAAATTACATCCATCATGTAGCAAATCAAGTGTTAAATACAAAAGCAAATTGCATTGTTATTGAAGATTTATCAAAAATAAAAGCAAAAGACAAAGGAACTAAATTCAATAATAAATTATCTCAAGTCCCGTTTTTTATGTTTAAACGAATTTTAACTTATAAGGCACAAGCTCTAGGGAAAAGAGTGGAAACTGTTAATCCTGCTTATACTTCTAAAGATGATTTTAGGAGTATAGAAAGTGGTAAAAGAGTGGGATGTAGATATTATGCATCGGATGGAAAAGTTCTTGATGCAGACCTTAATGCTAGCGTAAATATTGCAAATAGATATGCTAATAAGGTTAAACTCCCTGTTTCGTTTGTATTTCCTAGTGATGGGAAATATAAACTTAATGGGCAGGCTCCAGTCAATGAGCCAAATGTTTTGTGCCTCTGACATTACAAGCCCCTACGCCTTTAGGCTAGGGGTAGTTGACGCTCAAGATAGTAATATAGCCCACGCAGTAGTTGTTGGAGAATGGAACGGAGTATCGTGGATTTCTAGCAATGGCAAATATTCTCAGATACCAAATGTAGAGTCTGCTCGTGAAATTGTCATTAATGAATTTAACTGGCAAAATGAAAGAGTAGATATGTATTGTGGCAGTCAATCTTCTATCTTTGAAACATCAGCTTTTATTAAAAAATAAAAAAGGAATTTATAATATATATGTGAAAAATATATTATGAGTACAATAATAACAACTAAAATAGATGGATTCCCAGTTGAACTAGAAATCTTCAATTCAACTGTCGTTAGAGTATTAAAAGTAGGAGATGATAAAAATCCCGCTACTGAAGCTGAATTTAATGCTGTTGTTGATAAAATAAACAACACTCCAACAGAAATGATTCAAAGTCTTATTGTTAGTCTAAACAATATTCCAGAAGGTAAGCGCTGGTGGCAATCTAGAATTGTATGGGTAAATATAGTTGCTATTATAGGTGCTGTAAGTGCTCATTTTGGTTTACCTATGCATATAGAGCCAGAACTTGCCATGACCATTTATCCTTTGGTTTTAGGTTTGATTAATGTTTATCTACGCAACAAAACAGATAAAGCAATAATTCATAGAAAAAAATCTTGAATTACATAATATTTTTGTTATAATATAAATAGAAATTTAAAAAGTAATTATAACGAAAGGGAATTATGACTAATGGAGAGGCAGACGGTTGCTTTGGATTATTTATCATATTTTTAGTAATTGCATCGGTAATTGGATTGTATCCTTTGTTAATCATTTGGTCGTTAAATACTATATTTTCATCTTTGAATATTGCATATACGCTAAAAACATGGTTCGCCATTTCTATTTTAAGCGGTTTTCTATATCATTTTCTTTATTATTTCATAAAATCGTTCGTCCAATCGTTCCATCAATAAACAAGAAAGGTTATACAAATGGCAACAAGCAGTGTTTTTAAGGTCAATGGCGTAAATGTATTATTTATTAATCATGTTAGTCCTATTTCTTTTGCTGGAATTGCAGTTAAGAATGGGTCGAATTATGAAAAATCATCACAAGAAGGATTATCTCATTTTTGTGAACATATGTTTTTCAAAGGAACAGAAAAACGTAATTATGAGCAGATAAACAAAGAGTTTGCTTTGATTGGAGCGTCTCCTAATGCTTACACAAGCAACACATTCGTTTTATATCATTTGACATTGCCTTCTAAAAATATTTATAAAGCGATGGATCTTTTAAGTGATATGTTTTTCAATTCAACTTTTGAACAATCTGAAATAGAAAAAGAGAAGATGGTTATTCAGGAAGAAATAACAATGTACGAAGATGACCCTCAAAGTTTCTTTTTTAATTATGTTGGACAAACAGCATATAGTAGAGCGATTGGTCATCCTGTTATCGGTAATAAAGATGTTGTTAGATCTGTTAACACAAACAAAATAAAATCATATTTGAAATCTACCATAAATAAAAACAATCTTATGTTTGTCATTGTTGGCAATCATACAAAAAAAGAAGTCATAGATATCGTATCTAATAACTTGCCTGAAGACCATGTGTATCTTCAAGATGGTACAGTAAACGAATATAAAGGTAGGTTGTGGAAAGAAAAGTTGGATTTTTCAACTATTTCGTTCATAGAAAATGTTAACGCTACACAAAGTATTGCAAACATAATCTATCCATATTACCATTGCGCAGACAAGAATTATTATACTGGCAAAGTTCTTGAAAATGTTATTGGCGGAGGTATGTATTCGTATCTTTTTAATGAGATACGTGCGAAAAAAGGACTTGCATATTCAACAGGAGCGTTTAAGACAGAAATGGAATATGGAAAATTAAACACAATTAATTTTTATGCTATGCTTGATACAAAAAATGTTTTTAAATTTTATGAAGTCGTAGATGAAATATTAGTTGACATATCTAAAAACGGGATTAAAAAAGATTTGTTTGATTGTGCAAAAATGAGTATTGTATCAGATATTGCAAAATGTTCGGAAACATCTGAAGATTTGTCATCTCATTTTAAGATGGCATTTTTAGGAGAGACAGATTGTAATAAAAGGCTAAAAATGGCAACTATGGTAAAGATAAATGACTGCAACGATCTTTTAAAAGACATGCTATCTAAAGCACATTTACATATTTACATGAAATCAACAAAGTCTATTTAACAAAAAAGAAAGGCAAAATATGACAATTCCAAATTTAACATTGCTTGATAATATTGATGGAACTGAAGAAGTTACTCCTGAAGCTAGAGTTATCTATGAAATTAAAAATTATACGGATGGCGAAGGTAGGACAATTATGGGAAATTATCCTATTGATGGAGCTAGTCCTTCATTTTTCGGTGCATTTATGGTAGGAACAAATATGGGTCCAGTGCGTATGAGCATGGACTTTCCTAATACTTGCGATATAAATGATTGTTTTGATATGTTTGATGAACTCGCTGAAAAAACAGTTCAAAGAGCGCAAGAAGAAGCAAACCAAAAAAGTAGAATTATCACTCCAGACCAAATCAAAGGTAATTTTAAGCTTTAAAATTTAAAACTCCTAATATTAATTGGTTTCAAATCGTTTATTCATTGAAACCAATTAATGTTAGGAGTAAAATATGAGTGAAGACTTAGAGAGTGAAAATGTTAATGAAGTAATAAAACCAGACTTAATGAGCCTTTTCGATGAAATGACCTTCATATTGATTGAAAAAATTGAAAGAAAGGCTTAATTATGTCAAATGTCGTAGAAAAAACTTATCTTATTTGCGTTGAACAGGGAGCGGATGCAAATCATAATAAATTCTGGACTGCATCTTTAATGTATAACAATTCAGTCTTTGTTGAGTGGGGTCGTGTCGGCAAAACAGCTCAGAACCAGACAAAAGACTTTCCAAACATTGATAAGGCTCGTGAATTTATTGCATCTAAGCGTAGCGAAAAGGAGAAGAAGGGATATCAGGAACTAGAAATTATATCTAATGTTCCTGTCAATAATAATATCCAAGTAAAATCAGTCAATACGAATGAATTAAAACAAGTTGCCAAATCGCAGATAAAACATACAAACGAAATTGTTGCTTCTTTAATAGAATATTTTACAATCTGTGAGCGGGAA
>Ga0316608_1000264_pt1 | contig 26793 bp, 38 predicted proteins | sample MIS2016152B_MG_FD_207673 | JGI IMG/M metagenome (GOLD analysis project Ga0316608, IMG submission 207673) | Microbial mat bacterial communities from Middle Island sinkhole, Lake Huron, Michigan, United States - MIS.2016.152B | ecosystem: Environmental > Aquatic > Freshwater > Lake > Sediment...
TGATAAAGAAATAGAAAGATTGAAAGTTGCTAATGATACATATAATGAATTAGAGATGTATGATTGGGATATGCATAATGGAGATGAATATGAATAATTTTTATAAACTAGTTCAAGAATATGAAGATTTAGTCAAACGAGTAGCTAGAAGAACTGGTGTAATAGTTGAACCGACTCGTTATTCATTTTTCTTAGAAATGATCGAACGTAGATTAAATAAAGGACTTCCAGTAGAAGAATCTGATTTATTTACATTAGCTAATAATATAAACAAGGTAAATTTATGCGAAGAATAGACAAACCAGTAACTCTTAAAAATCTAATAGATATTAAGTACCAAGAACTATTGAAGAAGTTGAAAAATTAAATCATTATACTAATTTACAATTATTAAAAGCTAAAGATAATTTATGTAAATCAAGTAAGATATTTTAGAAGGTATACTATGAAGAAAGAAACGGATGACTATTTAGATCCGAAAATTTGTACTAAATGTATAAATTATATGTGGATACAAGATGAATATGGATCTAATAGAAGAGCTCTAGGAAGAGAATGTGGAAATTGTTTCAAACAACAGAAACGTTTTAAAGTAACTAAGTTTAAAAGTAAATCTAGGAGGAAGGCTAAATGAGATTAGTATCGTTCATTCTTAGTTTGTTTATACTATCTAGTTCAGCTTTTTCATATGACTTTAATATTCATCAAAAGTTATTTAATATGATTACTGGTTATGAGACTACTATGCCAATCAAGGTAGTCATGTCTAGACCCTTTCAAAACTGGTCAGCTCTATGTTATAAAAAACGAGAAGTGTATATTACTGAAGAACTTATGAGAATCGTACAGAAGTCATATCCCACAGTTAACTGGATAGTATTACATGAACTAGGTCATTGCGAGTTAGGACGTAAACATGAATCGGCTATGATAGAGTATAATCAAATATTTATACCAGTATCTATCATGCATCCTAGTTTATTATTACCAGATGATATCTACATGACATTACATGAATACTATTGGTGTGAGTACAATAGAGGATTATTTTGCTTGAAATATCTTCCAGGATATGTTAGAGTAGGAAGAATACCATAGGAGAAGAAATGTCTAGAGAGTATAAGAATCTGAACATCATCGAAGTAAACTATGGGTTCGGTTGGGCAAGAGAAGGAGATCCTTCGACTTATCCAATTAGCATGGTACTTGAACAAGTGGATAAAGAAGTTGGTGAACTAAGAGAACATATAAGGATATTGGAGGAGAAACTAAATGAAAAATAAGATTGATGTATTCCTAAAGAATTTATTTAAGAAGAGACAGAAAGGACCAAAAGAAGGAATTGTCGAATCTCATATCGAAAAATTATCTAAAAAGATCAGATCTTCGGGTAATTATGATTTAAATTTACAACTACTTAAAAATCCTCCTGCTGCTCCAGATAAGGAATACTATAAAAAAATAGAAGGCAGTGAGTACTACGTTTCAAACTTCGGAACAATATTAAGTTGCTATAAGGATAAGAAAAAATTTTTATCCAATAAGTTCAGTCATAATCGTTTATTTATTGATAATAAGTACTATACTATAACTCGTTCAAATTTAGTATATGAATTATTTAATAATGAAAAACTAAAATCAAAATCTATTATATCCTTGTTTGATAAAGATCGAGGTATAGATAGTAATAATTTATTCCAAGAGAATTTCGGAGATATACTAAGAAGACGTAACACTCAGAGAAATCAAAAACGGGGTGTATATAAGTGGTCAGATAAAAACGGTTATAGTAAATGGCGAGCTATAATCAAAATAAAGAATAAAGTAACTACTATTGGTTATTACAATAAAAGAGAAGATGCAGAGAATGCATATCATAGTGCTTTTACTAAAATATTCGGATATGAGCCGTATAAGAAGGATTAGTCATGATAGAAATTTGTGGATGGATAGGTTCTCTTTTACTTGCATTGCGAGCTATTCCACAATTAGTTAAATCTATTAGAACTAAATCGTCTAAAGATATATCTCGTTTATTTCTAATAATGTGGATAATTGGTAATATACTTTCTATATTATATGTGATACATTCAAATGATATTCCACTATTATTGAATTTTAGTTTGAATACTATTATTCCAAGTATAATATTAGGAGTGAAACTTAAATATGATTAGACTATTATTACTTTTATTACTAGTTAGTTGTTCTAATGGTAATAGATATAACTTAGGAGATACTGTTAAAATCGTTGAAGGAACATATAATGGTATGTATGGAACTATTAGAGATATATTATGCTTTCAACGGATATGTGATTACAATGTAGTACTAACATATCCAAATAGAAAAACTGTAGTAATTAGTGAATCATATGTTGAGAAGATAGATTTAACAAATGTATATGGAATGGGTAGATGAAATTAATTTTATATGTTCTAATATCTTTATTTAGTCTAAATAGTTTTAGTGGCGAGTTCTTCATTCGATTTAAACGTATATTCCCAGCAAAGAAAATCTTCTGTAAATACGAACCTTATAAATATAAACAAAGAGCTTATTTTGAAATGTGTGGAGAACATCTAATATGTTTTCCTGATATGTACAATAATAATTATATACTAATTAATCCAAGAACAGGTGAAAGTAAAGAAGTTGAAAGAGAATGGTTTTTGACCCATTGATAATATAGAATTTATATGTTATACTTTTTAAAAAGGAAATAGAGATGAAGAGATACGTCATTACTAGCTATATACCGAACAGTAAAGTTGATGATGCATTTATCAGAACATTGATAGCTTACTGTAAACGAACGGATGCTAAATTATTAATTAGTCAAACACAACCTAATTATAGAGAAGATATTGAAAATGATAGAAGTAACTTCCTAAGTTCTTTAAAATCTAATAATCCCGGTCTTGTTAATATAGTTAAAGAAAATCAATCACTTAACGATAACATTATGATCTCTCAGGTTAAAGTTAATGTTAACTTGACAGATCCAGTATCTGGTCTAGAAGGAATCGCTGCGAGGCAAGGAAGCCTCATCATTCCATACCCACGTCAAAGAGCTAAAATGGTACCTAGAATGCTTAAAGAGAACAGAGCTCCTAGAGGTATATGGTGTACAGGAACTGTGTCAGAACCGTATTATAAAGATACTAAGAGTGGTTCAAGAATGGCTGAGTTCCATTTGAAGGGAGCTCTAATAGTAGAGATACTAAATAAGTCTTATTTTAATGTTAGACAACTTCAATGGGATGAACAATCTAAAGGGTTTTATGACCTAACTACTTTTTATTCTGGAGCAAAAAAAGTGGTTGAAGTAATAAAGAATGTTCCGATTGAAGCTTTATCTCTGGGTGATGATCACGCAGTATTTCTAAATAGAAAGATAGTAGAGAAGACTAAACAGTTAATTAAACAATTAAGTCCTAAGAAGATATATCATCATGATACTTTAGATTGTGCTAGTATATCACATCACGTTCAGTATAAACATATTACTAAAGCTTTGATCAATATGACTTTAACTGAAGAGATTAAAGTAACTTCTGATTATCTTAAAGAAATGATAGCTTCATCTAAAGCTGAACATTACTTAGTAGCTTCTAACCACGTAGAACATTTAGATAAATATCTTGAAGAAGCTAGATATGTAAATGATACGTTCAATCATATTATCGGATTGGAGTTAGCACTTGCTAAAGCTAAAGGACATAATCCGTTAGAATGGGCGTTAAACCGGATTCATAAACTTGAACGATTTAATGTTATGACTCGTAAAGATACAATGAAAGTTTGTGGCTATGAAATGTTATGTCATGGAGATTATGGTTCAAATGGATCTAGGGGTAATGCTAAAGATGTAGGATTAGTTTATGCAGGTAAAGTAGTTACTGGACATTCACACAGTCCAGAGATTTCAGTATATAATAACCCAGTAAATGGTACTATGACAGATCTTAATTTACCGTATACTAACGATAGTGCTGGAAGTAAATGGTTTTGGACTCATACTATAATATATAAGAATGGAACCTTTAGTCAGATAGCGTTATTACCGGACGATATCTATAAAGATAAACAGGAGTAATTATGAGGTCGATAACTCTCAATGTGAAAGGAACGGACTGGACATTTAGACTCCTAGGCGATAAAGCTTTCACTAAGAAGCATAAATCTGAAGAAGGTGAAGTAACCGAAGCTATAACTATATTAGAGAGTAAAGTCGTCGAGTTCAATAAGATATATTTGAAACCCACCGTTGTGATTCATGAGCTAACTCATGTGTTCTTTGGATCATCGTTAGTTGAAACTGCATCGTTAGATAAAAATCAAGTTGAGGAAGTTATGTGTGAAATAAATGCTCATCATATTATGGATATTGTTGCAATGACAAATAAGATACTCCAAGCATTTATGATACAAGATTAAGCTTGTAATTTAAATCAAAATACTATACAATAAATATAAGTTAAAAGGAGTCTATAAATGTTATTATCTTTTAGTGGTGAAAGACTAGTAGGTAAGGATACAGCAGCAGAAGTTTTAATAAACGAATTTGGTTTTAAACGGAAAGCATTAGCTGATCCCTTAAAAGAAATATGTTCAGAAGTATTCTGTATAGATTTAAAGTATTTCCATGATCAAGAACTAAAGGAGAAGCCATTCAAAAAACCTTTACAAGTAACTAAAGGACATCTAAAAAGGCTACTAGATTACTGTGCTCAATATGAAGATGTATCAGGTAGAGCGTATGTCCAAGTACTTAATACTTGTTGTGTTCAACTAGAAACGCCTAGAAAGATATTACAATATATAGGTTCAGATGTTATTAGACAGTATATAAGTAGTTCTTTCTGGTTAGATTTAGCTATGAAGACATTACCGTTTAATGATAGCAATGTTGTTGTAACTGATTCTAGATTTGCTAATGAACGTGACTCTCTTAAGAAATGTGGAGGTCAGTTATGTTTAATACAAAGACCTATGGATAAACCTAAAGATGTACATCTAAGTGAAAATGATTTAGGAACTTTAAATGACTATCATCACGTTATAAATAATAATAAGTCATTAGAAGAATTTAGATCTTCAGTAAAGGAATGGTATAAGGCTAACTTTGGAGGTTAATACATGAGTCGAACTCTTAGACACATCTCAGCAAGTAGTGGTAAAAAAGAAGAGGAACTCAGTCGGCTAAGGAGATTAGTAAGTGATCAAAAACAAGTAATTTTAAGATTAGAAAGAGTTATACGGGATTTACAAAAAGTTATAGATAATAAAGGTTACAAGATAAAACCTGAGAAAGTAAAACCTGAAGAGAAAAAGATAAGTAAAGAATTAAAGAAAGAACAAGATTTTGAGGAGTTTAGAAGGAAACTAATTGAACAAGTTAGAAGTAAACCTAAACCTGATAATATACCAGATTAAGGAATATAATGGCTAAGATAATTACACTTAAAGCATTTATCATATCAACATTAAGACGTGCTAGTTATAGATGGCCAGCTAGAAATAATGCACAGAAACGAGCTAGGATATCTAGGGGTATATATAAATGTGAATTATGTGGCAATGAGATGAAAGCTAAAGATACAGTGAAAGATCATATACATCCAGTAGTAGATGTCACTAAAGGATTTACTACCTGGGATGATTATATTAATAGAATGTTCTGTGATGAATCGGGGTTTCAAGTTATATGCAGTACATGTCATACAAAAAAGAGTGATAATGAACGTGAATTGCGTAAATTATATAGGAAGAAGAAATGAAAGAACTAACTCTGTGCTGTGAACATTGTAATCAAGAAACTCAAGATATTGATTTATATGATATTGAAGAAGAGATTGTATGTTACAAATGCTTATGTGAATTATTTAATAAAGATGAAGATGTAACCGCTGTTCGTCTTTGTAAGGAGTAGTCATGTCAGGTGGAAGTTGGAATTACAAGGAACATAATATATACGCAATTATTGAAGATATATGTGATGATGAACGTATGAAGAAGAAAGTACCTAAACTAACTAAATTGATATATAGACTAGGTTTAGAGTTATCAACTACTCTTCATGATTTAGATTACGATTTTGCAGGAGATACTGAAATAGAAGACTTTAATAAGTTCGAGAATGAAGCGATGGATAAACTATTGAAATGTTTTAAGTTTAAGAAGTAGTTTGACTTTAATATAGATTTTATGATAATATGTACTAATTAGGAGTTAACATTGAATTACACATACTATTTAGTAGCTAATGAAATTGTAAATGAATCTCAAGAAAAACCGGAGACTTCAAAATCAATTTATAATAACTCTGTCAGTATTGTAGCTAAAAAAGAAATAACAAAACAAGATAATCAAGAAAATAACTCTCTGTATATTCCCTTTTGTATATTAATTTTATTCACTTTTATATTTTTAGTTTTCACAAAAAGTTTCGATTCAATGACATCAATAACAAAGAAAAGGAGTTGCTAATGTATAAAATTCTTAAAGAAGGTATTAAAAATTATTGGACATTTTTTATCAATGTGTTTTGTTTAGTCGGTATATCCTATATGTGGTTGAAACATCATTATCCGTCATTTTATTTAATCGACTTATATCTTTTTTTAATTTGGTTAACATTTAATACGTTAAACGCTTTCGGCTTGATTGAAATAAAGTATAATTTTAAAATCAAATTTTTTACTAAAAAGACAACGTGAGGTATATATGAAAACATTTACATCAATTATAGGATTCTGTTTTATTACTGGTACAATTAGTATGTTCGTATTAGCTATATTAGTTAATATTTCGACAACATTAGAGAGTTACTCAACTTATATATAGGAGTTTTATGCAGACTATCAAATCAATATTCTTGGGCATTATAGGCATTATTGGTGCAATTTGTGCATTCTTATTCTTTAGGAATAAAGGTCTAGATAAAGACCAAGAGGAAATGAATAGAAAGATCCGTGAAAAAGAAGCGCTTATATCTAAGACATCTGCTGATATTATTGCCGAAGTTGAGAAACAACAAAAGATAGTTGCTGAAGGTGAAACTAAGAAAGACACAACTAAAGATATGTCAGGAGAAGACTTAGCTAAAGACTTTAACGATAGGTATAAATAGTATGAAATTAATATCTCTAATAATCGCAATATGTCTATTTACAGAGGTTTACGCTCAAAGTACTTACTTAAAAAAAGGTGATATAACCCCGAATGAAGGTATATTATTTGACATAACTACTGCTAAGAAAATGCGTAATGATCTAATAGATAAAGATACTAATGAGAAGATGATTGACTCATATAAAAAGTCAATTGACCTAAAAGATCTATCAATCAAAATACGTAAAGAACAAGTCGATATGCTTATGGAGCAGAATGATAAACTTATTAAACAGAAAGAAGCTAGTGAATATGAAAAGTATTTATGGTTTGGCTTAGGCATATTTATCATGGGTGGAGCAGTTTGGGGTGCTGGACAACTGCGTAAATAAAAATGAAAGATACTAAAGACTTATTAAACTTTCTAGATTCCGATTTGGAATATCTTGATGTTGATCTAAAGGTCGAAGAAAATCCACTTGAAAAAATGGTCATTAAATTTATAACCGATAACGAGTTAACTGATGGTGAATATGAAGTTCATGGTTCTTTCTTATTCAGAGCTTTTCAGTATACATACGTTGATTATAGTGTAACCCGACAAGAGTTTTATGAGGTTATCAGATCTAAGCTTAAAAATAGTCCTGGAAGAAATGTATACTTTGTTAATCAAGCTCCTTTATTCTTTAGTAGTAAATACTTAACTAAAGGAATACAACGAGTCGTTAATAAACCCATGAGAAAGTATCATCGTAAACAAATTGAAGAGTTCACTAAACAATATGAATTGGATAAGAACCCTGAAGGTTGGATTCATAGTCATATACTATATGCCATATTTAAGCATACTCATCCTAAAAGTTGGATTACGGTTGTTCCTTTTACTAAAGGGATAGCTCTATATCTTAAAACTAAAAGAGTTAAACATCACTGGTATTTTTATATTAACTGTGGTAAACTAGATTCATTCATCAAAATAATTGATACGGATAAAATCAATTTAGGTATAAACAAAGGATTGTTAAATGAAGAAACGAGGAACAAAGAAGAGCTCCAAAAAAAATTCACAAAGGGAAAGAACCAAATATCCGGCATTAGACCCCTCTTTAAACTTAAAAACTAGATTTGAAGAAATAGAAGATATGCATAGTTATGCGCATAAACTATCTCCTGCTGAGAAGGATTGGTTAAATCGATTCTCTCAAGAGTATGTCTGTGCTAATCCTAATCATAAAGGTGAGAAAATACATACTTCTAAAGAAGATTGGAAAGCTATATACTTAAAGAATAATGGTAGAAATAGATGTATCTTTACGAAAGAGAAAGCACAAGGTTGTTTGAATTACTTAAATGATTATTTATCAGAAACAGATTTTGATCTTTTAAATGCTTCCATTCTTTCAGAAACATCAGAAAGTCCAGGAATGGATGAAGACTTACCTATTGTCTTAGCTTCGGATTTACCAGAAGAAGGTTCGATCTTATTAGATGCTCCAGCTTCTGAAGAAGAATCCTGAGAATTTTGTTTAATATCTTTCATATCAATACCAGCAGATTTAGTAAACTTTTGTATTAATACTGTAAATAGATTAGATCCATATACTAAATTAAGATTTTCAAATATACTGATTAACTCAACAAATCCTATTAACCCACCAACCATTTTAGTTACTGGAAGTGTATCTCCTAGTAAATACTTTTCAACTAGAAAAGAAGAAACTATAGCTAATTGATATACTATTACTTTGTATATAGTCTTTCTTAGTATCTTAGATTTGATAGATTGTTTGTTCTTTAGAGCTGCTACGAAGCCTGCAGTTAGATCAAAGAACACTAATACTAGAACTGTTAGTATAACTGTTTGGATAGGAGCTAGAACTCCTACAACGCTAAAGAATGATGCGTTGATTAAGTTCTTCACAATTACTCCTCAGTTTTACCCATTAATTGTCTAGCTTCTTTATCTTGGTTTAGAATGAACATTGTTTTAGTTTGAAGATCTTTGTTTTTACTATCTATTGCTTGTTTTAATGTAGTACCTAATTTTTGTAATCTAGGATTACTAGAAGTTGTCATAGTAGTAGCAACTTCGTTATGTCTTTGTGTTTGATCATCATTTATTGTATGTTGTGAAGCAACTTCGGCAACTGGAGCAGCAACTATAGGTTTAGTAGTTATAGCTTTATTTGTAGTTTGAGTAAGGGTTTGCATTAATGGTTTAAAATTCTTAAGAGTTAATAGTTTTTCTTGAAATTCAGGTTTTTTCGTTAAAAAATTAGTAATTGTATCACTACGTTTTAGTAAAGCTGTTGAAATTGGTTTACTTAACATACCAACTCCTGCTCCTACTGCAGCAGCTTTAGGATCAAATGAACCGCCTGACATACCACCTACTGCAGCACCTAATCCCATTCTTAACCCCATAGTTGCACCTTGATTATAGAATTTTTCTTTATCTATTTTATTAGATAAAACCATACCTTTCAATTTATCAACCAATTCGCTAGCATATTGCGGATTATCTTGAGCGATAGTTTCTAATTTATTTCTTGCTTCAAATTTTTCGGGAGATATTAATCCTTTAGTTTTAGTAACAGTCGTATCTGTGGGTCTAAATATACGTTCTCCATCAATTTTTTTACCTTGCAAATTGAAAAGTTTTTGTAAATCTTGAGCTTTATTGATTAGATCCTCTTGTTTTAAACGAATATCACTATATTCACTTATTCCTTTTTCCTTCAATCTTTCTTTTAAAGGATTTTTGAGATCATGATGTAAACTATTAAAAAACTTCGCAGCATCTTTTTGTTTTAAATCATAAAAAGTATCAGCTTTTTCTAGAAGCATCTTAGAGATATCGTTATACTCTTTTTCGGAAATCATGTCAATTCCGTTAATCTTATCTCCACCATACTTTTTGTTTACATCTTCTAACATCTCAGTAAGATCTTTTTGGTACATTACTTTAGATTTAGGAATAAATGTTTCTCCGGTATTAACATTAGTCTCTTTTAATTTACTTTGAATAATATCGTCAATATCTGTTAATTTAATGTTCTTTTCAGTACTCAATAAATTATCCGCTTGTTTTCCAATATCAGTAGCTTCTTTATGTAACGTATTTGTTAAGTCTGAAATTTCTGATACATATTTCTTAAAAGCATCAGGTTCTTTAAGAACTGTGTCAGCTTGACGAATAAGAGGTGCTAATTTCTTAATCTCTTCAACTTCTTCAGCAGTTCTACCTGTTAGAAATTTGCGTACACTTGGAGCAACTTTTTTTCCAAGTTCAACAACACTAGTTCCTGCTCCACCTAATGCTCCACCTATTGCTCCACCTTCGGCTGTAGCTTTAAGTGTGTCAATAGTTGCTTCGCCTAATTCTTTTCCTTCAGATTTACCAATAGAAGCAAGACCTGATAGTCCTGCACCACTAATAAGACCTGATGTTGCATTAAGTGCAATTTTATTAGCAGCTATTTTCGGAGCTAGCTTAGTCAATACCTTACCAGCTAATCCAACTCCACCAACTCCAGGCGCTAATGCCAGTCCAACATTACCGGCAATATCTCCAGCCATATAACTTTTAGGATTAGCTTCTTCAGCAGCCTTATATGCAGCACGACTTTCTTCTAATGATTGTTGACGGGTTTTATCTGTAAGAAGACTTTCGAGTATAGCAGTTCCTTCATCGGCAAATCCTAAAGTTGCACCTTGTGCCCCACCTCGTAATAATGATTCTAGTTTAGATACTTCAGGTTTAGTTTGTTCAGATACTGGTTGTTGAACTTTAGGCATAGAAGACGCAGTTTTAAGATGATTTTCAACTTCATCTAATTCAGAGTCACTTAGTTTAGAATAGTCAATAGGTTTACCAGATTTAAAATGATCTTCAACCATGTCTAAGTTTTGATCTGAAAACTTTGAATAATCCATTATTAACTCCTAACTATTTTTTATTTCTTCTAGCTCTTTCAGCAGCAATTGCATCAAGTTCGGTTCCGACTGATGGTGTATTACTAGCAGCTTCTTTAGCATAAGCTGACGAAGGATTTATATTACTAATTCCTAAATTTTGTACATCGATTAAGTCGTCACTTTTATATGGCGAATTTAATGCTTTAGCTTGTTTATCGAATGTTGATAACTGATCTTTTAAATCAGCAGCTCTTCGAGCTTTAATAGTTTGAACAATAACTCTCATATTTTTTAAATCGTTATCAGTGATATTTTTACCAGTAGCTGCTCTATTTATTAATTTATTTAAAGCATCACTATTTAATCCAGTTTTAGATGAAAGAGTTGCCATATCGCCTTCTCGTACAACAGAATTATCACCTTGAGCAATTTTAGCAAATAACATGAAACCCGTACCAATTTTAGCAGCTCTATCTGCATCATCTTTTGTATTTAGTATATCCATTAATACAGCATCAGCATCACCAGCAGCCTTCATAGCTTTAACATTATCAGATTTTTGTATCTCACTTGCTTTGGACATTAAAACTCTAGTATTTACATCATGTTTAGTATTGTCATGGGAAGCTTTCGCTTCAATCATTTTTTGTTTAGTTGTTTCTTGTGCTATTTCTTTAGAAACAATAGCTTTAGCTATGTCACTAGCTTCTACCATTTCAGAATAAGACATACCTTCATATGTTCTTTTTGGATCAAATTGTCGCATTAAAGCTCTAAGTCTAGTCGATGCTGCACTATTTGGATCGTTACGTTCTTGATCTTTTTGTAATTGTCGTTGCTTAGATTCTTGATCGGATAGTTGTCTAGCATTAGTTACACCAGTTTCACCAATCCCTTTTAATCCTTCAGCAACGGTATAATCAGCTTTCTTTCCAGAAAGATCTGAATATATTTTCTCGCCAAGTCTAGAAAATACTGAAGCCATATCAGTATTAGCTTGAGCTTGTTGAGCTTGACCTAGTAATTGTAATGCAGTTGGTGGTTCTTTTGTAGGATCTTTTGATGGATCTTTTGGAGGTATTATATCTTGATTTATACCTCTTCCAGTTTGTACTGGTTGAGTATTGCTAACTACAGCTTTAGGTTCAGGAGTAGTATCGATATTTATTGTATTTGCAGTAGTAGGTTTACGTTCAGTAAATGGAACACCTTGTAACATAGAATAAGGTTCAGCAGCTTGAACACTAGAAGGACTGATATTTGAATTTTCGGAATCACTAGATGATAACTTATTTTTTAAGGCATCAAGATTTTCAGCCCACATACCCTTAGTTGATAATCCTTCAGGTCTGAATTGTGCTTCAGCTATATTTTGATTCTCAATACTAGAAGGAGGAGTTATTTCTTCATTTAAACCAGCTTGAGCCAATTTAAATCTTTCCATTAAATCTTTATAATAGTCATAATCAGCCATATATAACTTCCTTATGTAGGTTTTCCTAAATTAGCGTAATAGTTTTCTTGTTCTTCAACACTACCAACATTAGCCGGTGTTGCATTTGATTTAATTGCTGGTGAGCCGGCTCTATCGTAATATCCAGCTTGAGAACTAGATAGTTTTGATTGATTATATGCACCTATTGCTGCAGGAACTGCTTGACCTAATCCACCTATTATTGTGCCTAATACACTTTGTGGTGCTCCCATTTGCATAGTTTGTCCAGCAGCTCCTAATCGAGCATTTGCTCGAGATTGAGCACGTTGCATTTCCCTATCCCATAATGCTCCCTGTTCTTGTTTTTGTCTTAGAAGTTCTGCGTTATATAAACCAGCATTTTGATTCGATATTTGTTGTTTGGAAGCTAAATTAGCAGCTTGAGCTTGGTTTTGTGCAGCAACATTTCTAGCTTGAACTTCTCTCGAATTAGAAGTATTCCACTGACTTATTATATCTTCAGACTTTGCTTTATCTGTATCAAAAGCTGTATCTTGTGAACGTAATTGTGAACCGGCACTTCCTAATTTAGCTAAAGCTTCTATACGAGCTTGAGAACGTAGAGCAGCTAATTCATCTCCACCTTGTGACATTTGATCTGCACCAGCTTGAGCTGCATTTAATTGTGCCATTAATTCATAACCACTACCAGATTGTCCTCTAGCAGCAGCTTGTTGTAGAATTTGTTGTCTTTTAGCTTCAGTATCTTTACCTACCATCTGACGAGTTTTATTAAGAGCTGCCATATCTTGCGGAGATAGACCTTGTTCGGTAATTCCTCTTAATTTATTTAAAGCATCTATTTGAGTTTCTCGACCTTCACTTCTCTCTTTTAAATTTGCCATTTCAGAATGTTGAAGGTTAATTTCTTTTTCTAGTTCTGGAGTGAGAGTTCCTTGTTGTTTTAATTCTTCATAAATTAATTTAGCACTTAGATCAGGCGGCATACCAACGGCGTCAAGCTCTTGCATTGCTGCACCAATTTGAGCTTGCATCTGTGCTCTAAACTTTTTATTTTCACTCGACTGCATTAAACCGCCAACAACACTTCCACCAACTCCTGCGGCTAATCCACCAGCTATTGCTGCCATATTATTTTCTCCTGACTAATTGTAAAAAATTAAAAGTGTACATCTTATCTATAGTAAAGTTGTTATTTAACAAGAACTTAATACATCTACGGTTTTTAATGAATACTGTTAAACGAATAGGTAAATTAAAATTGATTAGTATTGAATTAAATATATTTCGTTTATCTTTTCGATATTTCGGATGTATGAAAAATCCAATTAAATGGTTTTCATTTCCAATAAACCCTTTACCAAAATAAGCGACTAATTTACGATTCTTCATAACTACATAAGTCTTGGTATTTGTTGAAGTTAAAACTTGATGTGAAGATTGAATAGGTAAATCTACACAATAATTAGCATCTTGATGCATAGTTGTATAGAATTCTTTATCAGTAGGATAAAAGTATTTGAGTAATAATAAAGACTTATCGTATGGAATACATCGGTACATATAATCCATTATAAACTAGTTTTAGATACTAGTCAATTAAATTAACCCGTAATTATGTTAGCTAATCTTTCTTCTTCAGCTTTTGCGGCTGCAGCATCTTGATCTGCAAATAGTTTGTTAGCACCAGTTTGATATTTACTACGTAAAGCTTCAATTGCTGCCATTTTATTAGCCGTTTGAGAAGCAACACTATTAGCTTGATTATATTGATCTGGAGATTGAACTAATTGCATTAAATTACCAGTTCTAGCTAAGTTAGTAGTATCTAATTCTTTCTTAGCATTCATTATATCATTTATATATTTACCACTTCGTTGATCTTGATTCATAGTTGAGCCACCAGCAAAGTATTGTGAACCTAGGAGTGTACTTAACATATCTTTATCTTTTGCGATACCTTCACTAATTGGATGTAATTCTCCAGTCCATGCAGGAACAACATTCCTAGTGCTCTTCATTATTTCAGCTTCTTTAGCTCTATCAATATCAGTTTGTCTTAAAGTTCTAGCAGCTTGATATGATTCAGTTCCCGAACCTGCAATTTGACCTTGTTTAGTTGGATCTTCTGAAGCTAGTAAATTAACATCAGTACCTAAATATTGTCCTAATTGTCTTCTATCTAATTGTGATGGATCAAATCTTGATAAGAATGAACCTTGTCTTTGTCCTAATGCTTCTAAAGCTTTTTGACGTTGAAATTCATCATTTCTAGCTAATCTAGCTAAGTCTGCTTGATTGTTTAAGTCTAAATTACCAACATCTTTAATAGTTTTAGTTGGATCGAATCCTGCCATATCTAATGACTTCTCAGAACCATATTTATATTTAGCAGCAGCTTCTGGTCCTGAAGCTAATGTTCCTTTACCCATAATACTATTTAAGTAATCTTGAGCAGGTTTAGATAGCTTATTAAAAGCATCTTGAGTTAAAGCTCCTGAAGATAAGCCTTGACCTAATTGTGCAGATAAATCTTTCATACCTTGACTATATTGTCCAGCTCTAGCTGTTACATCTGAAGTAATACCAGATAAACCTGAAGTTAATTGTTCTTCAGTGTCTGCTCCAAATTTAGCAGCTTCATTTCTATATAGATCAGCTAGTCCAGCAGCAGATTTTTCTTTATTAGTAATATCTTGTGTAATACCAGTTAGACCTCTTCTAGCTTTTGATAAAGCTGATTGATCTCCAGCACCCATTAACATCGTATCTAGTTTTTGTGAACCTTGACTATATCCTGGACCACCAATAAATCTTTGAACTAAAGCTTGTCTACCACCAGCATCTGAAGATAGATTAGCTAATGACTCAAGTTCTTGAGCACGTTGTTTAAGTTGATCAATTCCTTGACCTTTAATTTCACTTAAAGCAGAAGGACCTTCATATTTACCTGCTCGAAACTTAGAGAACATATCTATTTGTTCTTGATTAGGATCAGCAAGATTTTGAAATTGTTGTGGAGTTTCAGAAGAAGTAGCTGCAGCAGTACTAGCTGGAGCAGGATTTGTAGCATTCTGTTCATTTAAAGCTGGTTGGTTAGGATTAACATACTGACCTAAAACTTGTTGTCTCTTCGCAGTATTTTCTTGTGAACCTAGTCTATTTTGTTCAGCTTGTGTTTTGAATTTACCATATTGACCACTAACTGTACCTTTTAGTTCCCCTGATACATTTTGTAAACCTTGACCAACAGCTTGTCCGATTCTATTATTTCCACTTGCTCCCATAATTTGTTGCAAATTGGTAAAACCAGTTAACTTTTTTTGTGGAGTTACTGGAGATGTAACACCTTGAACTTGCTGATTTGGTTGATTGGGATTATTAATAGCCATATAGAAACCTCTTTAAAAAGTTGTTAATTAACTGCTAGAAAAGTCACACGATAGCTATGTCCAGGTATTAAACCTGTAATATAACTTATTGAAATTCCATATTGTGTTTGTTCCCAACTAGGAAAAGGTGCGCTATAGAAGTAAGATGCTGGATTTGTTAGGTTTTCACACTTAATTACTATAATACCAGTAACTTGAGTCATTCCCTCATTTAATTTAAAAGAAGCATTTCCAGTAGGTTTACCATTATTATCTACTATAATAGTAATATCTTTAATAGTACTCTGCATATTATCAGCAAATGTTAATTTACGAGATAAGGCTTGGTATATAGCCTCGATACCAGAATTTATGGAAATAGATAATTTCGCAATCAAAGCTTGATCATCAGGTTCATAGTCTTTTTCCCACAATCTTTTAAAATTAGGTAATTTCATTATCTATATGCCCTTGTGCTAAATGGATCTCCAATTAAGTTAATTCCAAATAGACTAAATTTTTCTCTAGCTATAATATGTTCAAATTTAATTGATACATATGTACATCTTTGACAATCTCTTGGTATATAAGTTCTTATCGGAGCAGAATGTGATGCACCACCAAAATAATTACTACCGAATAGATTAGATCCGAAAATTCCATTGCCATGTCCATAAAAGTCTACTGAGTTAAACATAGGAAGTAAATCTGTTGCAAATGAAACTCTACCTTGTGTAAACTTTTTATCCTCAAAAAATAATTGTAACTCTCTTAAGTGTTTAAACGAACTAGGATCTTCCATAACCATTGGAGTATAAATTATCTCACAAGCAATTCCTTTGAATATTGTATATACTCCTAAATAAAAATCTAATGGATCAGCTAATGTTATTTCTTTAGTTAATCGATTAACATTAGTTATAACAGTTTCTAATGTAGTATATTGAGTAGATGATTGATAATTAGAAAATACCACATATGGATCATTATTTAACTTATTAATTATTATATTATAGGCAGTTTGTATATCACCAAATGTCTCACCATAAGGAGATATCAATTGTGTAAAGCTTGTAGGTCCTGAATAACCCAAATCGCTATCCAATTTGTTAGCTAGACGGGTTATCTGTGTTCTTATGTTTTGACCTTTTATCATGATTAACGACGAATAATAATCATTACTAGGTAAACCAAGATCATCGTCTAGCTTTTTTAATGTCATATTAAAGCCGTATACAGTCAATGGCTGATTTTGAATAAATACGTCACCCAATTCGTACTTATCTATATCAGTAACTCGTATTTTACCATTTACATAAGCATTGGTAGCTATCGAATAACTATACTCTCTGTCTGCATAGTCAGTTCGAGTAAATGATTTTCGTTCTTGCTCTAAATATGCCACGTCACCAGCACCTAAATATATTTTATCATCTACAGGATTAATAATACCACAAGTAGCAGTCTTCTCAATTGTTGTCCAAGAATTAGTTAAATTACTAAATCTCCAGCCCTTAGTAGCATATGTGTCAGAAGTATTACTAACAGAATAAACAGTATACGAATTGTCCGATTCATAACCTAAGCCCCATGTCGCAGTTTTAAAGTTTGGATAATTAGATGATGCTAATAATAGTATATCAACATCTATTGGTCTAGATATTAGTTGTACGTTAGACTCTGAAGTCATAACGATACCTTGAGTTGACCAACCATAAACGAAATTATTTGTTACATCTATTGAGTCAGGAGCAATAACAATACAAGAACTATCAAATAGTGCAACATTAAATGGTGCGTATTCTCCAGATACTCTATATAATCCATCTTCTTTAAAAACGAATAAACTATCTCTTAAAGGATATATACGAACAATTGCCTTATCTTCAGAACCAACATCAAAATAGTTAGGTATCGGAACCGCTTCAGGCTGTAAGTACTTGGAATAATATATCCTATTCTTTTTAATTTCATTTTCAGAAACTTGAGCAGTAGTCAAATCTGGGTTAAAAGAAGAACCTGTAGTACTGTTATTTGCTATCATACTAAACGAAATGTCAGATAATGATTTAGCTTCAAAATACATTTTACCAGGAACATCAATTGAACTAGATATATAATAACCATATACTTGTTCAGCAGAATTTTGATTAATTACTCTAACTAATGATTTAGCAGTTAATTCAACTGCTGTACCAACGGATATTAGATTTGATAATAAAACTTGTTTATTAGCAGCACTTTCTCCGATACCTTGAACTATTGTATAAGTAAATCCTGTTGAATGTGGATTAAAATCTGTAGTATAACCTTCAGCAGTACATGATACTTTAATACTAGGTAAAGTAGTAGTTTCAACATTAAAATCTACAACATATAAAGAAATTGCATTTTTTGTGTAATCTGAAACTTGATTAGCTGTACTATTTTTAGCTATGATTATCTTCTGTAATATCTTACCATCATCAGGAATAACGGGAGTTACTTCACCAGTTACATAATACCAAAATCGATAAGATCTTAAATCGTTTGCTGAGTATATATCAAAGTATTTTCCATTTAAACTAGCATTAACATCTGCAACACAAGTAATAGTAGTTTGTTCTATTTCTCCAATTACAAATGTATATGTTTGAGAACCTGATGAACTAGTTATAGTTAAAGTACTAGTTCCTCCAGTTGAAACTTCATCAATCATATTCTGAACGCCAATTAGTGATAATATAGATTTATGACGTGTTTTAGTGTTTGCGTAAAAGATTACATTTTTAAATCTATTTAAGTCCTTACAAAAAGGAGGTATATCATTCGATTGGGTAATACCTTCACCAGTAGAAGCATTAGTATATAGATTAGCTCCTCGAAATTCATCAGGAGTTATATCTTCTAAAACTATTTTTTGTGCAGTTAATTCTGCAGGTGTTGGATATGCTTCGTATATTAATTGTAATTCGTCATTAGGTGATAAATCTTGTAAAGATGTTGCATCTGTTGCTTGAGATATACTTGATCTATATATTTGATAGAAATAATCAGAAGTTATCGCTTCTGGGATAGCGAATTTTAGCAAAACTGTACTTGTTTGTGTAATATCAAGAATACTAATAAATTCGTCTTGATTAGCAGTTGTAATAACTATACCAGTTAATGATGTATTAGGAGGTTCTTGTTGTAACCTAGCTAATATATTATTCATATAATTTTGTATCTCAACTAACATAGCATTAGTTGTAGGTACACCAGGAATAGTAGGTTCTGTAATAGAACGATATTCACCTGATTTTATACTAGTACTTACAGTATTAACAGTACCATGTGCAGTTGTTGTAAATGTAATAGAAGTTGCATCTGATGTAATAACGTTCTGAATACCGTTAATATCTCCAGCACTACCTGAACCACTAATAGTAAAATTAGTTAAGAATATCTTACTACCTGGTTGAAAATACATATCAGGAGTACTATATCCAGAAGTATTAAATACTATATTACAAGTATTTCCGGTTGAAGTTGTTGTAATTGTAGCTGAAGCAATTCTTAACGGACAAGGAGTTCCTGAAGAAGTTCCTGTATCAGTTGCATATAAAATATCATTATCTAATTTACTAGCTAATGAAACTAAATTTGTTCTTAATGATGCAGCAGTTGCATTTATTGGTAAATGTAGAGTACTAAAGTAATCTCCATCTGAAATTCGAGCTGTAGTAGTATTATCAGTAATAAGGTCTAGGTTATATATGATTCGACTAAAGTCTTGAATCATCATGTCCATCATTGGGTTATATACAACACTACGTTGACTTGGAGCACCTAAAATTAAGTTATTATTAGCATCTCTTGTTGCCCATACAATTCTATAAGCAACTGTACTATCTTGTGGTAGGAATGCGGTTTGTGATCCAGCTTTATATAATATAGATGTTTCTAAGTCTAAAGCTTTAACTCCGCCAGCATTTGTAATCTTAGCTGTAGCATATTGTGAAGGATCTTTAAGTGATAGTTTCTTAATACCATCTGAAGTAGTAAAATAGAAATTACCATTAGCTTCAATTGATTTTATTCTTAACCCAGTTTCAGTTTCATTATAAGTACCAGCAAAGTCTGTGAAACTACCATTACCATCATCCCATGCTAATAAATTAGTATAGTGACGAATAATTCTTTGTCTGTATTGTTTTATTTGTTTAACTCGAAAAGCTGGATCTGATAACTCTGAACCATAGATTTTAAATCCACGTCTAGATTCAATAACGCCATCTCTACGGATAATAACGTTCTTTGCTTCATCTAATGCTCCAGGCTGTGTAGTTAACTGGTTATTAGAGCGGACTAAACCTAGTGCATTATAAATTGCCTGATTTGCCATATTCCACCTATTTTAATTAGTATCTTCTGTACGGTCTGAATCTATTGTATCTTAGTAAACCATAATGAGCAACAATCTTTTGAGCAGCTCCATCATTTCTATTATCAATTAATTTACTTTGATTATCACTAGTTTCAGCTAATTTCGCATTTGTAGCCATTAATCCAGCTTGATCACCTTGAGCTGCTAATATTCTAGCACATACTCTATCAACTAATATAGTATGTAGATCATCTGGAATTTGAGGGATTATACATTCATATTGTTCACAAACATAATCACCTACTTTAAATTGAACAGGTATTTCTGATTGTGGAAATTGAATATATAAACCACTAATTCCATTACTAGGAATTTGAACATCCATTGCATATAATCTATGACCACTGTTAGTTTGTAGGATATCAACTACCATACCAGATTTAAAATTATCTGGCATCTTATCGAATCCTAAACTAATATTTGTATCAACATTAATTCCAGCACTATTTGAAGAGAAAGTATATTTCAAATCTGAATATTGGATAGTTATTTTATTAGCACTGATTGTTGTTGTAAACAAATTTAGAGCATTGATAGCATTCTGTAAGTTCATAGCTGTTACATCAGAAGTAATACCGATCATAAAATCAGTACCCGCTACTAAATAACGAACATTTAAACTTCCATTTGGATTTGTATAAGTAATACTTAGCCAATCACCAATCACTAAAAGTGAATTACTAATAGTGATAAGCTTAGTAAAATCTGTACAAATTGCTGCTCTTGAATTAGGAACTAACATATTCGGTCGTAGATAATATGTAAATACTAAATAACCTGTAGCTGATACAGAATCGTTACCAGGAACTAAAACTATATCATTTCCTTCATGATAATACGAATAGATATTACTACTATTTGTAGAACCTCTTTGGAATATAGATTTATCATCTGGATTGATTCTAACCATTGGATACATATTACCGTTAAAATCTTTAAAGAATAAGTCTCTAAGTTTTTGACCAATAGCTCTTTCAGGTATAACATAACGATATTGAGCATTCGCTAGAGGAACGTCCATAGATACATTGAAGTACTCTTCATGATATTGAAGAACACTCGGAACTTGTTCACTCATCATTACTTCATTAGTAAATGCTAATATATCATCTTCAGTAAACGTATTTTGAGCAATTGGAATAGCAATCTTTCGTTTAACCGAAGCGATTACATCCGAACTGGTCATGTAAAATTTAGCAGACATAATGTATTCCTATTATTTACTAGCCAATTTCTTTTTCATTTCCATTAATTTAGCAAGTTTAGCATCTATTTCTTCTTCTGAAAGATTTTCCATAGAATCATCTTCTGACATTTCACTTTCAGATTCTAGTTCTGAACCTTTATCTTCCATACATTCTGATTCTTTTTCTTCAGAATCGTTCATTTTTTCAGGATCTTTTTCAGACATACCATGTTCTGAAATCATTTCCTTAGCTTTATCTAATCCCTTTTCTAGACCTTCTGGAGAATTAGAAGCAACTGTAACTTTCTTCAAACCATCTTTAAGTTTGTTACTCATAGCATCTGAAGCAAGACCGCTAATACCTTTAAGGACGTCCATTTTTGCAATTCGTTCTAAATCACCTAGTTTCTTTTTCATATACTTTCCCCTATTTCTTAATTAGTATTGCAACGATTAGTAACGCTGTCAATACTTGTGATATAACGGATAAAACATTAGTTAGATTCCATTTATCAGTAATTATCTTTTCAATTATAATCGGTTTATCTATATAAACAGGTTTCTCTACTATTGTAGGTATTTCTATTGTTTTAACTTCTGTTAATGTAATTATTTTATCAATTTCTTTAACTTCGGTTTTATATACTATCTCAGGAATACGAAGTTCTACCATTTCTTTTACAATAACAGGAACTTCAATTCTTTCTATCTTAATTTGTTCAATTATTTTCGGAACTTCAATTGTACTAAATTTCATATTATCAGGAAACTTAACTTCAGGAATAACTATCTCACCACCAACGATTTTAACACGCTTAGCATTAAGTACTTCGTCATGCTCATATCGGGAAATTACATTTGGATCTCTTTGACTAATTGACATACTATTCCTCTTTGAAAAGTTGTTAAATTAAATACTTAGAGTTGTAGCTCGGAACTTTAAAACTGATGATGTAAACCCTGAATAATTAAGGTTTGTGTACTGTAATTGACCACTTGAAGTAATACTAAAAGTATAACCTGTTGAATCTCCAGTATAATCTTGAGATATTTCCCAACTACTTGATTTCTGTATACCTTTTATTTCGTATACTGCATACAAAGGACTTGTCGCATTAACAATTATAGATACTTGTGCAATAAAACTTCTAACTACTGAATTTGAAAAGACAAAGCTTGTTATATTAGTAGCAACTGAAACATTATTTGATGCTCCAAAACTAGTTTCATTTAGATCACCTGAACTTGCAATAGGTAGATTAATTTGATCTAGAGTTTCTAATGCTGTTTGAACTGTTGTATCAGTTGGTCCAAGATTTTTAGTAAAATTTGCCGTATTAGTAGTAACTAAAGCTGCTGAATTTGTCACTGAAGCTGAAGAAGTTATTGAACGTAACACATCTTTAGCTATTTGTAATTCAGAGATAAATCCACCACCACTATTTTGAACTATAGCATAACCTAACTGTGCGAATTCTAAAGCAGCTAATTCATTAGTTGCTGAGTCAATTCCATTAGTTATTGCAGTTCGAGCTGCTCCAATGTTATTATACTCAGCATTAGACATTACAGTATAATATGTGGGATTTGAACTATTTAGATCATCTTTAGATACATATACTCTAAAAGCTCCAAATTTACCAGCACCAATTGTAGTGGGAGTACCTGCTGAATTGAATTTCATCGGTAATTCGGATTGTTGAGAATCTCTAATCCATTTACCTGAACTATTTGTATAATAGTGATTAAAAGCAACAGCAGCTCCTGCAGTATCAGGTATACTAGTGTATAATCCATGATCTGCAACAATATCTTCCCCGACTATCTTAATTTCTCTATCTGTGGCAACACCACCAGTACCTGTAGTTACTCGTGTTATAACAGCACCTGAACCTTGTACGATAGTTCCTACTGAACCGTGTAAATACCTAGATAATGAAGTTGAGAAACTATATGGATGGTTTTCTTTAACGGTAACATAATTAGTACCATCATACAGAACTTCAAATAAAACAATGTTATTTGAATATAAAGTAGATGTAACAGAAGTTGATGAACCAATTATTCCGTTAGCATCAATATAAACATAATTAATAGTATTAGCTGAAAAGACTGGACTAATTTGAGGTGCAGTCCATGATACAGGTACATTTTGTACATAACCTGTTCCTGGTCTCAATATATTAAGTGAGCCAGAAGAAATAGAATAATAATTACCTGATCCGCCCCAGGAGACAAATCCAGTATTTAATTCATTTTGAATACTAGTATCGATACTACCTATAATATTATCAATACCGTTTAAATGTGCTGAAACTTTATCATTACCTTCAGAGGACACTTGAGTAGGTATGTAAGTTGTAGGAGTAAAATTGGCTGGCATAGAACGAGAATTAACATCTGTTGTGCCAGTACCCCATTTTATAAATTTACTTTTTATCTGACTCATATGAACCCCGTTTTTAACATCAGCTTGCGCTGGTAAGGTTTATAAGAAGGGCTAGTTTTACCTAGCCCCATATTTGAGAAAATTAAGCAGCTTTAGAATATCTAACTACCACTTTATCACCAACTTCTGCTATTGTTGCATAGTTTCCAGCAAAAGTCAATTTACCAACTCCACCAGTTCCACCATTGATACTAATAGTAAAATCTGATCCAGGTTCTTGTTCAAGACCACCAGCAGACATACTAACAGCATCAGAAGCTGAAATAGGGAAAGATAATTCAACAAATGCAGCAGAAGAAAGAGTTATTACTTCAACTTTTTCAACTCTAGCAGCAGCAGAAATAGCTCCTGAAACATATGATTTCATTGAACTAACTGAAGCAGCTTGATCTGTTTGTGATCCAGCAGTACTGTTTACAACAGCAGCAGTTTTAGCTCGACTATCTAGGAAATATAGGTTAGTTGATCCTTCAGCAATGTCATCAGTATCAATCGTTACAGCTCCGGCTGTAGGACTAACACCGTTAACACTTTTTACAACGATAGAATCGTTAGCTTTAAGTGCTAAAGCATCAAATACTGAATTACCATCTGGAGCATGAGTAGTATCTCCATCAACAATTGAACTAGCGATGATATCGCCTCTAGCAGTAGCAGTTACATAATATTTATTGGTTCCTTCAGAAATATCAGAAGTTGAAAGAACAACAACGCCTGTTTGACCGTTCACTGATTGAACTGGAGACATAGGAGTTAAGAGTTCTTGCCAATTAGCTAATACTGATGGAAGACCGCTAACTAAGATGTAAGATTTAGAAACATCTGTTCTAACAGCAACATCACCTTGTTCGCAAGTTAATGCTAACATAGCAGCTTCAGAAGCAACAACAAATGTATCTGTAATTGCAATAGCTGGAATTTGTGATGCAGTTAATTTAGAATCAGCACCTAGAGTTGCAACACCATTAGCCGCACCTTTCTCAGAATTATTAACTTTCGTTCCTAATCCTGTGTCAAATTGTGACTTTCTAACTAAGTCATTTGCAGCAGAAGCATCTGATGTAGCTTGTGGTACGCTAGAAAACTCCACTTTGTCTGAAGCATTGACTTTTAAAATACTAATGTCTGCATCATCTGCAGCATTACGACCTTTTAGAACTTCATTGTTGTCTAAACGGATCTTTGATCCATTGACAGCATTGTTCTCGATGAATTTACGTTTGAGTTGTGCCATTTAAAACCTCCAAAAAGTTAATATACATAGATAATAGTGATCTTATCATTCATACTTATAAGACCATCTAAGCCCAAACCTACCCAGGATAATCTCTTCCCACCGTCATCTGAAGTAACTGTATAATCGGAACCATAAAACTGTCCTACAGCGCCTTCAATTTCTATTGAAACTTGATTAGCATACTTAGGGGTATATTGTAATACTAGATATTTATTAGTAGCTTCTGTTATTGTAACTGTTCTAGTTTCAGTATTAACTGTATCACCAGCAGGAGGAACTGGACCAGAACCTTCTCCTGTCATATCAAAGAATCCACTTAATGGATTTAACTTCTGACCCATATAAAACTCCCATTATTTAATATAAAACATGTAATAAGTATCAAATTAACGATAGTTGACAATAAAAAATAACGATAATATCTCAACCCTTGAGGTGAGTATCTTTTATAGATCGGTTGATCTGGCATTTCTTTTCTAATTGTTATTCTAGCCATTTTTTCTCTTTTCTAATATATCATGAACCTCTTGAGGAGTAAGAAAATCATTAGCTCCATCAAGTTTCAATGCCTTACTAACTAATTCTGAACAGATAAAACTTTGATTATCATCTTTACCTATCTTAGCTTTTAATAATATACCAATTAATGTTAAAAATCCATATGGTTTATTACTATTATCTATGCAAAATCTCATCAAATCTAGTTTATGTTCATCAGTAATTTCTAAAGTGAATTCATCTACTATCTTATTTCTTTTTGACCAGTTTGTCAATTCTTCAAAGTGTACATCTCCATGACTTGCTTCATAAACAACATCTCTATCGATCTTGTCCATATTGAACTGTAAATAAGTATGTGAAAATTCACTCATACCTTGGTATAAACGTATTAACCAACTTACAATATTAAATTTCTGAGGTCTTGAAAACCCAACTTTAATCTTCATACTTTCCTTTATAGTTTTTTAGTCAAATGATAATTCATGACAACTTGTCTTTCAACTCCTTCTTCTGTAGCACAATATGTAACTCTAAGATATAGATTCTGGCTTATTTTTGCGGTTAATGGCATAGTATTTAAACAATATGTAGTCACTTCACCATCAATTGGAAGCCATGCTTTTTCTACGTATCTAGCGACTGTTGGATAGTTTTCACATAAAACTGGACGATATGGTGCAGGGATAATTCCTAATAAATCCACAACTTCTGCTGTTATGTAATCTCCAAATTGACCATTTTTAATTATTAATTCTCCACCAGAAACAAATCTTTCATCAATCATTTTAAAATCGATATTAGTACAAGAATTAGGTGAGACATGAGATATACTATCTGTAGCATTTCTTTTAGTTCGATGAGAAGGAACGGCAAATGGGTTTGAATCTATCGGATTAGTATTTGAAACTCTTAATGGATTAGTTGTTGTTGAATCTAATAATTGACCGACAGAACCTTCATCAATTAATGCTTGTTCATATTCGACTAGTGATATAGAGTTAATTAACGTTTGATAATCAGTTTCAGTTATTTCTAATTCTATATCTTCAGTTTTGATATAACTAACAGTCCATGGATATTCATTAGGCATTTTAGGATGTTTAATTGGATTTAACGATTGGGGTTTATAATACAACATTAGTAACTCCTTA
>Ga0316608_1000266_pt1 | contig 26733 bp, 18 predicted proteins | sample MIS2016152B_MG_FD_207673 | JGI IMG/M metagenome (GOLD analysis project Ga0316608, IMG submission 207673) | Microbial mat bacterial communities from Middle Island sinkhole, Lake Huron, Michigan, United States - MIS.2016.152B | ecosystem: Environmental > Aquatic > Freshwater > Lake > Sediment...
GCAGTTTTACAAGCTCTGATACTATCCTGAATCAAATTTGGGATTTGTGCAAATACAGCATGAAAGCCACCACAGTAACCGGGCTTTACATCGATGGCGACCGCGAACGAATTCCTTATGAAGGCGATGCCTACATCAACCAGTTAAGCCATTATGCCGTTGATTGCGAATACCCGATGGCACAGCAAACCATTGAATGGTTTATGCGCAAACCCACATGGCCAACCGAGTGGCAGCAGCATGTTGCATTGCTTTTCTGGCAGGATTACATGTACTCCGGAAACACCGAACTGATTAAAAAATATTACGAGCCATTGAAACACAAAACACTGATGGCACTCGATAACGAGGAAGGAATTGTGAGTACAAAAACAAAATTGCTCAATGGCGTATATATGGCTACACTTGGTTTTGCCGATACCACGCAACGTCTTCGCGACATTGTGGATTGGCCGCCAGCACAAAAAGATACCAATTGGAAATTACCAAAAGACTGGCCGCAGGGCGAACGCGATGGGTTTGAGTTTATGCCTTTCAATACGGTAATCAACAGTTTTTATTATCAGAACTTAATCATTATGGCCGAATTTGCCCGGTTGCTTAACAAAACCGGCGATGAATTGGATTTCAGATTCCGTGCTGAACGCACCAAAAAGGCCATCAACGAAAAGATGTACAATAAAAATGGTGGATTTTATGCCGATGGAATAGGCTCCGACCACGGTTCTGTTCATGCCAATATGTTGCCTTTGGCTTTTGGAATTGTTCCCGAAGAATACCGCGAGTCGGTGGTGAAACATGTAAAATCGCGCGGAATGGGTTGCAGTGTGTATGGTGCCCAGTTTTTGCTCGATGGCCTTTACAATGCGGGCGCGGCCGACTATGCACTTAGCCTGATGACCGCCACCCACGACCGCAGCTGGTACAACATGATTAAAGTGGGCTCGACCATTACGATGGAAGCCTGGGACATGAAATACAAACCCAATTCCGACTGGAACCATGCCTGGGGTGGCGCACCGGGAAATATTATTCAGCGCCAGCTTTGGGGAATTACACCGAAAACTCCAGGTTTTGGTGTTGTTCAGGTAAAACCGCAATTGGGCAATTTAAAACACAGCAGCATCATAGTACCAACCATCAAAGGCGAAATTAAAGCGTCGTACAAATGGGTAAACGCACGGATCCATAACTACGAAATAGAACTTCCGGCCAATACCGGCGGCGAGATGGTGATTCCTGAAGTTACTGATGCTGTGGTAACAGTCAATGGCCAAGCGGTAAATCCGGTCTTTAAATCAATCAGACTTGAACCGGGCAAAAACCATATTGAAATCAGGGTGAACTCATTTTAAATAATAAGCATTTGCAGATCAACAAGATAGTTAAAATAGGTGTTTGTTTTTTTATGGTTGGGATTTTTATTCAAGTCAGCCATGCAACCCCCGGAACAAAAAAGTGGAGCGATAAGGAAGCCTTGGTGAAAGCTATGGAATAGCAGGAGCAACATCCAATTATTGCATTGGCACCAACCGACTGAACCAATGGTTTATACTATATAGGCAGGAAATTCTAGCCTTGAAAATGCATAAAAAATGTAAATAAACCAAACCTAAAAAAGGGTTCTCCCGTAAACGAGGGCAAATATAAAACTGATAATAAAGACATAATCATACATAGTAGTAGTTAGTTAGTTAGTAGTTATTCATTGAAAAGGCGGTTCTGGGAAGCACGGCCTTTTTCGTTTTTATATAGCTTTGTCAAAAAATTAAAAAGAGATGCGGCTTATTTTTTTGATTTGATTAATTGCCAGAGGATAAATACCCATAACCATTGAAATTTCTTTAAGATTTTCTATAAATGACAGAAACTTTGCATCAGCAATAATTCCATCGATCTTCATAAAAAAATCAATATTTCTGTATTCTTCCAGGAGAAAAAAATCTTCCCCCCGATTTGCAAAAAGCTTTAATGTATATCCTTGATCTGAGAATTCCTGTGAAAATACCGATATACTTATATCGTGTTTATATTTATCATGATAAATTACTATATCATTGGTTTTTGTTAACGAAATTTGAAGTTGGTTATTTATGGCCCAGGCAAGTCGATAATCGTTTTCGTGTGAAGCAATTCCTATCAAACGAAAATCCGATTCCGGATATAATATTTTATGGGTTGTTTGCTTCATAGATTGAGAACTATCACTCGGAGTTTTGTGGAGAAGCAGCCGAAACAGGCTCCGCTATTAAAGGAGTTAAAGATACATACGAAAAAGCTTGCTCGGAAGCATTCTGTTCAGCTTCCTTTTTAGATTTCCCCTGGCCACAGCCTAATGCAGTATCGTCGACTTTAATGGTAGAAACAAAAATTGGAGATTGTTCCAGCTCCAGATATTCTTCTTTTGTCTCAAAAATGAGGTTGTATTTGCTCTTTTGTCCCCATTCAATAATTCGGCTTTTAAAATCTGTCTCCTTATGAATTAGTTGATCAAGGTCGACAAATTCTTTAATGACATTATTGATAATGTATTTTCGTGTTTGATTATAGCCTTTGTCCAGGTAAATTGCTCCAATTAGCGCTTCGAAGGCATCGCCGTAAATATGTTTTTTATGGCTGTTGCGGTTGGTATTTGAAACAATTAGTTCGTCGAGGCCAACTTTACGGGCTAAATGATCCAGATTGCTTCGTTTAACAATTCGTGAACGCATTTGGGTAAGAAAACCTTCTTTTTTTCGGGGGAATTTCTTAAATAGATACTCCGCAATAACCGCATCTAATATAGCATCGCCAAGAAATTCGAGCCGTTCATTATTAACCACCGAGCCATCTGAGAATACAACAGAGGCCGACCGATGCAGGAAAGCTATTTCGTATAACTTAATCTTTCCTGGCACAATATTCAGGCGATTGCATATAAGCCAATAAAACTTCTTGTCTTTTACCACAAGAAGTTTTATTGTTTGTAAAAAATACTGTATCAATTATTCCGAATATTTTTTGAAAATAATGGATGTATTGTGTCCTCCAAAGCCAAAAGTATTACTTAAAGCATAATTTACTTTCCGTTTCTGAGCTTTATTGAATGTTAAATTCAATTTACTGTCTATTTCAGGATCGTCAGTAAAATGGTTTATTGTAGGCGGAACAATGTCGTACTTTGTTGATAATATTGCTGCAATTGATTCAACTGCTCCTGCAGCACCCAGGAGGTGACCAGTCATCGATTTTGTAGAACTGATATTCAATTTATAGGCATGGTCGCCAAAAACTTTAACAATAGCTTTTGTTTCGGCAATGTCTCCCAATGGTGTTGATGTGCCATGCACATTGATGTAATCAATATCTTCAGGAGTCAGTCCGGCGTCTTCCAATGCATTTCTCATTACAAGCTGAGCGCCTTCTCCTTCAGGATGTGGTGCTGTTAGATGATAAGCATCAGCCGACATGCCAAAACCAACTATTTCGGCATAAATCTTTGCTCCTCGTTTTATCGCATGTTCATATTCTTCAATAATCAGACCTCCTCCACCTTCACCCATTACAAAACCGTCCCGATTTTTATCAAAGGGACGGGATGCTGTAGCATAGTTATCGTTATTTGTTGAGATAGCTTGCATAACACTGAATCCGCCTAAACCAGCTTCAGTAATCGCAGCTTCAGAACCCCCTACAACAAATACATTGGCTTTACCCAGACGGATATAAGCTATTGCATCGATAATAGCGTTTGAAGAAGATGCACATGCTGAAACGATACCAAAATTTGGCCCCCGAAAACCATACTTGATAGAAATAAGTCCAGCAGCTATATCAGAAATCATCTTGGGGATGAAAAACGGATTAAAGCGCGGAATCATTCCGCCGGTAACGTAATTCTTTATTTCGTTTTGAAAAGTGTCGATTCCGCCTATTCCCGATGCCCATATAACACCAACTCGGTCTTTATCAACTGTTTCAAGGTTTAGACCCGAATCATTGATTGCTTCTTCGGCAGCAACCATAGCATATTGTGCATAGGGATCTATTTTTCTACCTTCCTTGCGTTCGAAATAATTGGCTGGATCGTAATTCTTTAATTCACAAGCAAACTTGGTTTTAAAAAGCGTTGTGTCAAAGTGAGTGATCAGACCGGAACCACTCACCCCATTGATCAATGCTTCCCAGAATTCCTGGCAGGTGGCACCAATGGGTGTAAGAGCTCCAAGGCCTGTTACTACTGCCCGTCTTAATTGCATAAAAAATGGTTTAAGACTTGGTTACTTCACGTTAGCTTCAATATACTTGATAGCATCGCCAACAGTACCAATATTTTCAGCTTGATCATCAGGAATACCAATATTAAATTCCTTTTCGAATTCCATGATCAATTCAACAGTGTCAAGAGAATCGGCACCCAGGTCGTTAGTAAAGCTAGCTTCCGGGGTTACTTCGCTCTCATCAACGCCTAACTTGTCAACGATTATCGCTTTTACTCTTGATGCAATATCAGACATACTCTTAAGTTTTAATTAATAAATAGGTTTAAAATTTAACTGTGCAAAGAAATGAAAAAAATCTTTTTCTTATGCTATTTTACAAAAAAAATGTGCTTTTTTTGCTTTCCCAAATTTATAACAATTTGATTTTAAAAGAAATATTTTAAGTTTCTTATGACAAAAATAGCCATATTTGCTTCTGGGTCAGGTACGAATGCTCAACGAATTGCTGAGTATTTTAAAAATAGTTCCCATATTACTATAGACATTATTCTTACAAACAGAAGAGATGCCTATGTAATTGAAAGGGCAAAGAATCTGGGAATACCGGCAAAAGTATTTTCCCGGGAAGATTTTTACAAAACAGGCGAAGTTTTTCAGGAACTGAAAAGGAGAAACATAGATTTTATTGTTTTAGCCGGATTTTTATGGCTGGTGCCAAGTGAAATAATTAATGCCTATAAAGGCAAAATTGTAAATATCCATCCAGCTTTATTACCCAACTATGGTGGAAAAGGTATGTATGGCTCCTTTGTCCATAAGGCAGTAGTTGCTAATAAAGAGAAATTCTCCGGAATTACAATCCATTTTGTTAATGAAAATTATGATGAAGGAGATATGATTTTTCAAGCTAAATGCGAGCTGTTACCCCAAGAAACGCCCGAATCGCTTGCAGAAAAAATTCATGTGCTGGAATATGAACATTTCCCTATGATAATTGAACAAGTTCTTGAGAAACAACTATAGTCAGTCTTTTTTCAAAATTTAAATTTCTAAAAAATAGCATTATAGAACGCGTGTTTTAAAGTTTCTTCTGGTATTTGCCCGAGTTATGAATGCTCACTAGCCGCTCGTTAGCTTCAGATCCCAAAAACGAATTAAAAACAAATCATTAAATATTTGTACGAAATCGAACAGGCATGTTCTGTATTGGCACATCTGTATCAATTATTTTCCATGAAGCAATGTATGTATGTTATTATATATCAGTATGATATAATTCTTGGCACATTAATTGATAAGTAATCATCATAACATAAAATATAAACTAAAATGAAAACACTAGTACAAAAATTCACCCTGATATTCGCAGTTGCAGTTGTAACAATATCATTAAATGCACAAAACACAAAATCGATACATGGACACTTTTTAACAAATAAATTAACACATCATGTTTCGGGTAAAGTCTCGCACATTAGCCATGAACTTGCCTACCAAGTGGAAAAAATGATTGGCTCAATAAAGTATTCTCCATCGAACCTTGAAAATGAAGTCCTGGAGTTTAATGAATCATCGGTGGATTTTGCGACAATTACATTCGAAATGGAAAGCACTGTTAAATTTCAACCGGTTAATTTGGAAAATGAACCAATTGTAACCGCTGAATTAGAGGAAGATTATTTAGCTGTATCCAAGGAATTAGAAAATATAGTAAAATACAAGCCTTCGGAAATAGATTATGAACAAAATAATACCGAAACTGATATAATAACAATTACAAATGAAATAGCTTCAACCGTTAAATACCAACCAAATTCAAACTTGTAGTAACTCATCATATACCTGCGCACTTGGTGCAGTCAAAAAGAGGCGAAATGCCTCTTTTTTTGTTTTAGGTCTTATTTTAACCTGTTGCTGAAATCGTTGGTTTTAATTTTTTTCCTAATTTGTATTCAATAACTAAAACATAGAGCTCTGCCTGATTTTAGGAAGTCCAATTTTTTACACCCATGAGCGATTTTAAGAATGTAATGATCTATTATTTCTCCGGAACCGGAAATGCTGCTCAGGTTGCATTCTGGTTTTCGCAGGCAGCTGAGGAGAAAAATGTGCCCATTGATATTATAAATATTTCGAAAACTGACCGAAACCATATTCCCAGCCCTCCTTCCAACACATTGATTGGCTTTATTTCGCCCACACATGGGTTTAATTTTCCTCCGGTGATGCTTCGTTTTATTTTTCGCTTTCCAAGAACAGATAATAACAAGGTTTTTGTAATGAACACGAGAGCAGGGATGAAGCTCAGCAAATTATTCTTACCAGGACTTAGTGGAATTGCGCTATTACTATCTTCAATTGTATTATATTTAAAAGGTTACAAAGTAGTGGGAATGCGTTCTGTTGATCTACCATCGAACTGGATATCGCTGCATCCCGGATTAAAAACCGATGTAGTGATATCCATTTTTAATCATGTCAAAAAAGTCACCCTTAAATTTGCAGATAAAATATTGGCAGGGAAAAAAGACTACAGAGCTTTGTGCGATCTTCCGCAAGATATACTTATTGCTCCAGTTTCTATTTTATATTATTTAATTGGGCGGTTTGTATTCGCCAAAACGTTTTATGCTTCGAAAAACTGCAACAATTGCGGATTATGCATTAAACAATGTCCTGTTAAAGCTATACGACTGTTAGATAAGAGACCTTACTGGAGTTTTACATGCGAAAGTTGTATGCACTGCATGAATGTTTGTCCGCAAAGAGCAATTGAAACAGCCCATGGATTTATTATCGGATTGTTTATCTTATTAAATACTGTAATTCAATCATTGTTATATACTAAACTTTTAGATGCCGGAATAAACTTGTTTACAGTTGGCAAAAGCTATAGCTGGCTTACCCGGTTGCTTTTAGAAACTTTAATACTGTTCTTTTCCCTTCTAATTAGTTACCGGTTGGTGCATTATTTAAGAAAGATTAAAGCATTCGACTTGTTAATTCAATATACATCATTTACAACATATAAATTTTGGAGAAGATATCGGCCAATAAAAGACCTTAGCAAGAGGAAAGATTTAATCCCAAATTCCAATAATTAAAGCCGGATTGATGGATACAGCACTCACCCTAAAAATGGAATACGATTCCAACCAAATTTATAATTTTAAAGAGGCGAAAGAATATCTGGACCGCTCAAATGTATTTCGATTATTACTTGTGGATTTTGACCGTTCAGTTCTAAACTTACTTTGGAGGTTAACTGAATTATCCGAAATTCCATTTTCTTCGACCCGTCCAATTGTAAAGCAATGGCTTCAGGAACTGGTTCAAATGACTTATACTCCGGATGGGTTTTCGATTACGGGTAAATCCGATTATATTTTGGCTTGTTATAATGGAATGATCGCTAGTTTGCTAATTCGTTTGCAATGGCCAAATCATCGGGAGATTGAAACCGGGATCGATTGGATAATGAAGTATCAAAATGTTGCACGAAATCAGGAATGTATTTGGGCCGGCACAGCCATTAAAAAATATGGTGGTTGCATGAAAGCTACGCCATGCTATATTGGACTGGTAAAATCGGTGATAGCCCTTTCGGATTACAAAAGGAGTATTTATTACTCGCCTAATAAAGCAATGGAAGACAAGCTGGATTATGGGTTAGAGTACATTTTATCGCACGAATTATTTAAACGGAAATCGAATGGAAAACCAATTACGAGCGATATTTTGACTATTGCCTATCCTTTCTCCTGGAAAACAAATATTATGGAGATTCTCCGGTTATTGAAAGACAACAAACTTCTTTCGGATACACGTTGCGCGGCTGCAAAAGAATATTTAGCTGAAAAGAAACGGAAAGATGGCTGTTGGTATATTCAACCGGCATATATCTCGAAGAATAAAGCGTGGGTTCCGTTTGATAAGATAAAGGAACCTGCTTTGTGGACAGGATATTTGATAAAAAGTTTGTTGTAATCTCAGATAAGCTTAGATCGCAAATCTTTGTTAACGCTATCTTCCAACAAAGTTATCCTTGATTTTATCCAGTACTATTTATGGTAATTCATCACCAGCACTTTTAAACCAAGGTGTTTAATGGTTATTTTAAGTTTTTTACCCATAATTGCCGGTTCTCCATCGAGGTGTACCACCCCCTTTTTCTTCCTTTTAATGGTTACCTTTTTTCCTTTAATTACTTCAACATAATCGCTTTTATCGATAGTACGCTTAAATAGGCGGATTCCCAAATCGAATGCTTTAACTTTTGGAAAAGGCGAAAGAATGCAAACATCTAATAGCCCATCGCGAATATCGGCCGATGGCGAAATGTAGGCATCGTTACCATATTGGCCCGCATTGGCAATGGTAATCATAAAGGCTTCGTTCTTAAATTTCTGATCGTCTACTCTAACTTTATACTTTTTTGACCGATAGTGGAAAAAAGCATAAATAGTTTCTTTAATATAGGTATAAAATCCCCTGCTTTTGCTTTGTGCAAATTTATTGCCAATGTGAGCATCGAAACCAACCCCACAAGTACAGAAAAAAGGATGGTCGTTAATTGTTCCATAATCGATTGCCGATTCAGAACAATTATCCAACATCGAAATGGCATCGACCGTTTTAAGCGGGATATTTAAATGCCTGGCAAGGCCGTTTCCTGAACCTCCGGGAAGGATGCCAAAGGCAGCATCTTTATTTATTAATGCCTTAGCAACTTCATTTACTGTTCCATCTCCACCAACTGCGATTATCTTTTTGATATTCTCGTTCAGGCATTTTTCTGCTAAACGGGTTGCGTGCCCTGCTTCGCGGGTAAAATGGAAAACGGGTTCGTATTTTCGCATGTCCAGGTTGTCGTTTACCAGGTCAGGTATGTTCTTTTTACTAACAGTTCCCGATTTTGGGTTGATAATAAAAGCTATCTTTTCTTTCTCAATCACGGTAAGGTATTTTTTTTGCAACGCTAAATTAATTATTTCATCGATATGTAATGCAATGTTCATAATTACTTATCGTAATGGTAACATACCCAAAAACAGGTAAATACTTTGTTTAAAATTTGTTAACTTTACGTTAACACCTAAGTGTCCTAAAAACCTTTCATTTGCAATAAAAAATTATGCTTCGAACCAATCATTACAAAACTATTATTGTTTCAGATGTCCATTTAGGAACAAAAAACTCAAAAGCGAAAGAACTTGTCCGATTTCTGAAGACCAATACCTGTGAAAAGTTAATTCTGAATGGAGATATTATTGATGGTTGGCAACTTAAAAAAGGCAGCAAGTGGAAAAAAAAGCATACCCGTTTTTTCAGGTTGGTTATGAAACTAATGGATAAGCATAATACTGAAATTATTTATGTTCGGGGAAACCACGATGATTTTCTTGACAATCTTATTCCAATACAATTTAATAAGTTATCGGTTGTAAAAGACCATTACCATTATAGTGGCAATAAAAAATACTATGTTATTCATGGCGATGTATTCGATGCCATTACTACTAACCTAAAGTGGCTTGCCATGCTGGGCGATATCGGATATACTTTTTTACTCTGGCTCAACAAAGTTTATAACAACCGCCGAATGAAAAAGGGATTACCTTATTATTCCCTCTCAAAAATTGTCAAGCAGAAGGTGAAATCGGCCGTTTCGTATATCTCTGACTTTGAAACCGAATTGGTAAAGCTTGCCAAGTCGAGAAACTGCCAGGGTGTAATTTGCGGACATATTCACCATCCAGCCATGACTCTTTATGGAGATATGGAATACATGAACTCGGGCGACTGGGTGGAATCTCTTTCCGCAATTGTAGAAGACTTTGAAGGGAAATGGGATATAGTATATTATAGCGATTTGGTTCAGGAAGAAAAGGACGATGAAAAAAATGAGGATTGATTTTCTCAATAGCATTAGGTGCTAAGGTATAGAGAAGAATATCTATCTAAATACCTTAGCGCTTTAGCTCATTTTATTTCCCAATCGTTTTCAAAAATTCTTCCAATAACTCCTTTAAATCGGGTTTGCCAATTTCTTGAAGATCGTAGTAAACGCGGGTATTGGGCTTATTAATTTTAATGAGCCGGTTTAAATCGATAGGGGTTGCTATAACTACCGAATCGCAATCGGTTTTATTGATTGTTGTTTCCAAATCGGCCAATTGTTGCGCCCCATACCCCATTGCAGGCAATAATGTTCCAATATTGGGATATTGTGCAAATGTCTCAGCTAATTTACCAACTATAAATGGGCGCGGATCAACCAAGGATTTTGCACCGAATTTCTGAGCAGCAACCGTTCCAGCTCCAATCTTCATTTCGCCATGGGTTAATGTAGGGCCATCTTCGATAACCAACACCCGCTTACCGCGGATTATTTCGGCATTATCCACGCGAATAGGAGAAGCACCATCGACCACAACAGCCTTAGGGTTAACTGCTGCAATATTTTTCCGCACAATTTCGATCTGTTCGGGAGCAGAAGTATCAATTTTATTAATGACCACAATATCGGCAATCCGAAGGGTTATTTCTCCGGGATAATATGAAATCTCATGCCCTGCACGATGCGGATCAGTCACTGTAATCATTAAATCGGGCTTATAGAACGGAAAATCGTTATTTCCTCCATCCCACAAAATAATATCACATCCATCCGGATCGTTTTCGGCAGCCCTAAGAATATCTTCATAATCAACCCCGGCATAAATCACGTTTCCACGAACCACGTGTGGCTCATATTCCTCCATTTCTTCAACGGTACATTTATGTTTTTCGAGGTCGGCCACATTAGCAAACCGCTGAACCCGCTGTTTCACCAAATCGCCATACGGCATGGGGTGACGAACGGCTACAACTTTTAACCCTTTTTCAAACAAAATTTCAATAATCCGCCGACTGGTCTGGCTTTTTCCACATCCGGTGCGCACGGCACCAACAGCAATAACCGGTTTGGTGCTTTTTATCATGGTATCGGCAGGCCCTAACATTACAAAATTAGCTCCGCAAGCGTTTACTTTTGCGCCAACTGCCATTACACGCGAATAAGGAACATCGCTGTAAGAGAAAACACATTCCTGTACCTGCAGCGATTTAATAAGATTAGACAATTCCTCTTCCCCGTAAATTGGGATACCGTTAGGATATAAACTTCCGGCCAACTCGGATGGGTATTTACGTCCATCGATATCGGGAATTTGGTTAGCTGTAAAAGCTACCACGTTATACGCCGGGTTACTTCGGTAAAAGGTATTAAAATTATGAAAATCGCGTCCGGCAGCGCCAATAATTAAGACTCTTCTTGGTTCCATAAGTTATTTGGTTTTACCCAAAATTAGCTCATTGCACACTAAAAGTCATGATAATTGACAGGCTCGAAATATGTTAAATATCACATTTCGGAAATATAAATAGCGTGTTTATTGGAATATTGTTTGCAAAAGCCGCAATTATTGAATATTATTGTAAGATAGCAAGTTGTTGGAATCTGAGAAGTGAAATATTTTAGATATACAAGATCAAAATATTGTTAGCATTGCACCAGTTATAGTTATATGAATTTTTTAGCGCATGTATATCTTTCGGGCAATAACGACGAAATTAAAGTTGGAAACTTTGTTGCTGATTGGATAAAGGGAAGTGATTTTAAAAAGTATCCTTCCGGTATCCAGAAAGGTATTCTTATGCACCGAAGTATCGATTCGTATACCGATAATCACCCAACTATCCGAAAAAGTAAAAGCAGGCTGGCCGAAAAATATGGGAAGTATGCCGGAATTATTATCGATATATTCTACGACTATTACCTGGCCCGGGAATGGCATGTTTTCTCGGATGTTCCGCTGGCAAGTTATGCCGATAATTTGTATGTAGTCTTAGATAAGCACATTTATGTATTTCCTGAAAACGTTCGCGAATTTATTCCACGCTTTATGCAGCGGCGTTGGTTAGAATCGTATGCAACCTCCCAGGGCATTGAGAATGTATTAAATGGTATGTCGCGCCACACCTCTTTACCGAATCATACCAATGAGGCATTAAAAATTCTGCACTTATACCACGAAGACTTCCGAACAGAGTTTTATGATTATTTTCCGCAATTAATAAGTTATATCGAAGAGAAATTTGAGGTTACAATAAAGTAATAGGGTTACACATACCTTCAACCATTGGTAAATTGAATTTCAAATATTTGGTTGCAAGCTAATTAGACTTTATACCACTTTTTAAGAAACGATCGAACTAAAAAGACTCTTCCAGGCCGTTGGACACTGGAAGGTCTTTTTATGTTAAACCAATCTACATCCTCGGTATCCGCTCCAACAGGCCAAAAGGATTAATTACCTTTAAATTCAGGTTAAACCGGATAAGCTCCTTGTAGTCGGTGGTAAGCAGGTCTTTCTTGTTGTAGAGAACCGGGAAATATACTTCCAGAAAATCGGTCTGGCCAACTTTTACACCCGCTTCATAAAGGATTCGGTTTGCAGATATAACCGGAGTCTCAGCTTCAAGCCAGGCTGCATTTCCATAAATTTTCAAGAGTTTAAAAAAGCTTTTCGACAGGGGTTTAAATTCAAATCCGGCTGAGATAATAAATTTGTTTGAAATCATGTAGTATGGAACGGCAAATCCGCCTTCCACCGGCATAAACTGATGAGCCCACATTCCATCCGCATCAAACCTTCCGGGAAATAGGCCCTCGTATTCAATGTCTGACAAACCGTTCCTTCCCCCCAGGATAAATGAATTCACCAGGTTTTTCGAGGAAGAATTAAACAAATACCCGCTAAATAGGCGCAGGGTGAGTGGTGTTTTAAAAAACTGCGGTTTTAGGTTATAGATGATTTCAATAGACGTTCTCCCAAAATCGCCGTTAGCCTTCACATTGTAACTTACTTTGGTAAGGTTTACTTTGTCAGGATTCTGAAACTGATAATTTAGGTTGAAAAGATTTGTATTTGTGATATTTGCAGGATCGTACAGGCTTGTAAACTGCGAAAAATTCACCCATGCAGTATGTTTAGGAAAGAATTTAAAATCGTTGTTTCGAAAAATTATTTTCGCTTCTACTTTCCATTTATTGAAATCGGTTTTCTCATCGTAAGCAAATTGTAAGCCCGAAACACTAAAAGACAAAGATCGGATATTCGCAAACCGCGGAAAGAAATTATAGGTTAATTTTCCTATACCGGCAAGTTTGCTGCCATAAAACCCATACATGGGCATTAATTGGTATTCAAAAGGTTTTTTGAGCAGAAAGCCATTGTGAAATAAGGCACCCGCCATAAATTTATTTGAAGAATTCCATCCTATAACCGGCAAATACTGGATAGTGGTATACTTGTAATCGTCGAGCGTGGTGAGGAGTTTAAATTTAACAGGTTCTACCTTTTTACAAAGTCCACGGGTCTTCAGGTAATTGTTGTATCGGTATAGCTCGGTTGTTACCTCTTTGTTATCCAAAACAAGCTTATCAAGCTTCGAGTCGGGGAAAGGCAGCCATTTTTTCCCGGTAAAACCGTCGTGCCATTTTTCATAAACTACCGTATCGTTCCGTAATCCACTCAATACTATGGGTGTAGCTAATTCCCCTACATTTCTTACCAATACTTCATTTTTGCGGATGCGGGCTAATCTGTAATCGAGTTTTTTATCGGTAGGCAAAAGTTCGTCGAAAAACCACGATACACTTTTGTATGAATTTTCTTCAAAAGCTTTCCGGAAATCCTCCGGTTGCGGATGTTTAAATTTCCAGGTTTCGTAGAAATGTTGCATTACTTGATCAAATGCTTGTTTACCAAGGTAGTTTTCCAGGTAAGTATAACATAATCCCGATTTCATGTACACCATCATTCCGTAATTAGTGAAAGAATAGGCAGTAGATGTCAGGGTAGAAGGCTGATCGGTGCGATAGGTTGCCGGCCCGTTGTACATAATTTCGTAACTCTTATTTCCTGGGAAATGATCCAATTCAAAAAACTTCCCCACGCCATCGGGCAACCCTACAACTTTATGCAGCGGCAACGATGCGTATTTTGTTTTCATATAGCGCATTTCGTAAAAGGTGTTTATCCCTTCGTCCAAATAAGGATAATCACGCTCGTTAAAAGCGAGGATTCCATAGAGCCAGTTGTGGCCAACTTCGTGGGTAATAACCTGGTCGAGCGAAACATCCGAACCACCAGCGCTCACAATGGTAATTCCCGGATATTCCATTCCACCGCCAGCACCCAGCGGTCCTTCGAGGGCAGTACAGTTTTTATATGGATAATCGCCCAGCCATTGGGAGTAATAATAAACAGCATCCTGTATATAAGCCGGCGACTTCTTCCAGAATTTTCCGACCCTGTTGGGGAAAAGCGACCAGGTAGTTACCGTATCTTTTGAGTTTGGTAACACCACTTTTCCCTTTAGGAGATTAAACCCCTTATCGGCAAACCAGGCAAAGTCGTGCACGTTTTTTTCGGTGTACCGAATAGTTTTAAAAACCGGGTCGGATTGAATCATTGGTTCCCCTCTTGAAAAACTATCTTGCCGGGCTCCTTTTTCTGCCAACTCCTCCATCCACTTCACTTCCGATGGAGTTTGAAGTTCGCCCGTAGCCCCGACAATATAATTTGCAGGAAGCGAAATGGAAACATCAAAAGAGCCGAATTCGGAATAAAACTCTCCCTGATCGAGGTAAGGAATGGGGTGCCAGCCTTTGCTGTCGTATACCGCCGGTTTGGGATACCATTGGGTTATTTGGTACGATTGGCCAATGTGCCCTAATCGCGAAATACCGCCTCCGGGAATCTTCACCCGGAAAGGGGTAGTAATGATAATTTTTGCACCACTTAGAAGAGGAGTATTTAAGATAAGCTTGCAAATATCGTTGTGTTCGGGATGAGGCTCACATTTTACCTCAATTCCATTTACCGCAAAGGCCAGCGAGTCCATAAAACCATTGTTTAATGGGTTATTGAATAACTCTTGGTTTTTATTTTCTCTCAGTTTTTGTTTGGCCAATGCTGTGCTATTATTTTTGTACGCATTAGGCCACAGGTGAAAATAAATGAACGCAAGCTCATCGGGAGAGTTGTTGATATATTCGAGTGTTTCCTGCCCATAGAGTTCATGCTTTGCGTCGTTTAGTTCGACTTGAATTTTGTAATTCACCTCCTGTTGCCAATAATTCTGGGCTTTTAAAAAGAAAACATTTGCGAAAAGGATTGATGCTAAAAGAAGAAGATGAAGTCTTGTTTTGGTTAGTGCAATTGTTGACATAAGATTTTTCGAAAAAATAAGAATTGAAAAATTGAAAATAAACTGATCAAAAGTAGAATTTTTATTTGTTTTAGCTGGTTAAACGGGTAAAGCGAATGTTCGATTTCGGGGATTTATCAATTTGGAACGAATAGCTATCAATATTTCAAATTGAAACAAATTCTGTTGTTACAGAATTGCCCGAAAGTTTTAATTGCCAAATCAGTTTCAAACAGAGACTCTCTACTTTACCTTTCCCATTATATATTCCAAGGCAATAATGGATTGGTTATATTGATTGAGCGCATCCAGATAATTGCTTTTAATAGCTAAAGCTCGCGACAGACTTTGGATATATTCGAGGTAGTCCATGGCTCCGGCTTTGTAGCTTTTGGTCGATTGGCTTATAATTAATTCAGTTTGAGGCAATGCTTGTTTTTCATAATAATCGATACTGCTTTTGTATTTGTTGTATTCCTGTATTAGCCCTTCAAATTCACCGGATAAAGCAGTTTTGGCATATTCGGCCTCTGTTTGAGCTATGTGGTAATTAATTTTTGAAGCTTTGATACCCGAAGAATGTGAAAAAATCCACAGAGGAATAGCAATTCCTGCCTGCATTCCTGTAAATCTGTCGGCTGCTGAAAAAGTGCGCAGCTCTCCGTTTACCTCCTGATTTCCGATAATTGACTGACTAAAATACCCAACTTTTAAATCGGGGAGTGCTTTAGCTTTTTCTACCTTCGATTCCATGCGAGCTATTTCCACTTGTTGATTATACATGGCAAGCGCTGGATTGCCCAATAATGCTGCACTGTCGCTTATTCCTGCCAAATTTAGCTTTACCAGAACGGTATCGGCAATAACGAAGTTTTGTTTTATGTTTAGCAGTGTACGAAGTTTACTTATATAAATATCGATATCGGCATTAGTCTGTTGAATGAAATTTTTAACTTCCAAACTCTGACTTTCAGCGCTTATTTGCTCCAGTTTATTGGTTTCTCCGATTTCTGCCCTTCGGGTGGCGGCTTTTAAAAAGCCGGTATAAAGACTATCCTGATAATTCAGTAAACTCAATTTAGAATAATAAAAAGATAATTGCCACCAATATGTTTTTACCTGATTTATAATTTCACTTTGGGTAGCATTCAATGCCAGTTCACTTTGTTTAACAGTTGCTTTAGCGAGTTTATGTTGATTGGCATAAACAGTAGGGAAAGCAAACGTTTGAGAAACTGTAAATCCGTTATCGACATTATACGAATTAAACCTCCCATATTCAAAATCGACATTGGTTTTTTCAATACCCCAAGCCTTTCCTTTCAGCGCCTTTTGAAGATCTACCCTATAACCTGCCGATCGCACGCTCAGGTTACTATCGGTTGCCTGCTGAATAGCCTGATTCAGTGTAATTATTCTTTTACCGGGCTCCTGAGAAAATCCCTGGTAAGGAATTAGCAGAACCAGTTGAATTATTATCCATATTGAGGTCGGGAATTTTATAAATGCACTCATCGTATGCTTTTTGGTTGATTATTATCTCAATACTATAATGCCTTAGAAATACTGGTAAAATTAACAAAGTAAAAATCATTTTAAACCATGCCTCTTTATTTTATAATCAAAAATCATTTCAAACCTAATAATCGTATATATTTACAGAATTATTTATGAAAGCTATCGCCTGCATATTATCCGTTTACATATTGGTACTCATTGCAATTCCTTGCATTGATGCACCTTTGGGCGATACATTACAGAATGTCGAACAAGCCGATCATTCAAATCACAATCATAATCATGAAAACGACCACTGTTCCCCGTTTTGTTCATGTCAATGTTGTGCTACTCCTGCTGTCTTTCAAAATTATGCCATTCAGTTTAACTGCTTTTTATTCGTACAAAAGCAATTTCCGGGTTATTCTTCCTCCTACATTTCTTCCCTGTTCGTTACTATTTGGCAACCGCCTAAAATTGCTTAAATACAAGTTGGTAGTGTTTAGTTGTAACTCCCTTAGGGACAACTATTAATACAGCTTTCAGCGTTAGTTGAGACATCACTATTCGTCTAACAACGGGAGAATCTGACTTTCCATATTTAGGAACTTTGTGTTTATAAAATTTAGGCTTTTGTTATGATTGAACGAATTATTCAATTTTCGATAAAGAATAAGTTTATCGTGGGGCTTTTTGTAGTCACATTAATTGGTTGGGGTACCTATTCCTTAACCAAACTGCCCATTGATGCCATTCCCGATATAACCAATAATCAGGTTCAGATTATCTCACTGGCACCTTCGTTGGCTGTGCAAGAGGTTGAGAGTTTTATAACGGCTCCGGTTGAGGTTGCAGTTGCCAATATTCCCAGCATTTTGGAGCTTCGTTCCATTTCCAGATTGGGCTTGTCGGTTATTACTGTTGTGTTTAAAGACGATGTAGATATTTATTGGGCCCGGCAGCAATTAAACGAACGAATTAAAGAAGCCGAAGAATCTATACCTCCGGGACTGGCTAAAATAGAACTGGCCCCCATTTCTACAGGTTTGGGAGAGATATACCAGTATCGACTTGCTGTGGATAAAGGATTGGAGAAAAAATACAACCCAATGGAATTGCGCACCTTGCAGGATTGGGTAATTCGTCGGGAAATGCTTGGTACATCCGGGGTGGCCGACATTAACAGTTATGGGGGATTTGTAAAACAATACGAAATTGCGGTTAATCCCGAAAGATTGAGAGGCATGAACCTTTCGTTAACCGATATTTTCCAATCGCTCGAAAAGAACAACGAAAATATTGGAAGCGCTTACATCGATAAAAAGCCAACTTCATATTTTATCCGGGGTATTGGCTTGGTTAAATCGCTGGAAGATATAGAAAAGATTGTTGTAAAAGTTAACCCTTCGGGAATCCCTATTTTAATCCGCGATATTGCAACGGTACAGTATGGCAGTGCAACGCGCTATGGGGCCCTTGTAATTGATACTACCGAGGCTGTTGGAGGTGTTGTTATGATGCTGAAAGGGGCAAACGCCCATGAGGTAATCGAAAACGTTGAAACACGGATTCAATCCATTCAAAAATCGTTGCCCGAAGGGGTTAAAATTGAACCTTTTCTTAATCGTTCCGATCTTGTTGGACGCGCCATTGGTACTGTTTCGAAAAATCTTGTCGAAGGAGCTTTAATCGTAATATTTATCCTCGTATTGCTTTTGGGAAACCTGCGTGCCGGACTAGTTGTAGCATCAGTAATTCCCCTTTCCATGCTTTTTGCCGTTTCATTAATGAACCTTTTTGGGGTTTCGGGTAACCTCATGAGTTTGGGGGCAATTGACTTCGGGTTGATAGTGGATGGCGCTGTTATAATTGTTGAAAGCGTGGTACATCGGATAAGTATGAGTAAAAGTCACCACCAGGGTATAGCAAGACTTTCGCAGCAGCAAATGGACGAAAACGTATTCGACTCAGCCAAACGAATGATGAGTTCGGCGACTTTTGGCCAAATTATTATTCTTATTGTTTACCTTCCTATAATGGCGTTGGTTGGGATCGAAGGAAAAATGTTTCGGCCTATGGCGCAGGTGGTTGCTTTTGCCATACTGGGTGCCGCCATACTTTCGCTGACATATGTTCCGATGGCTTCAGCATTGTTTCTGAGTAAAAATACCGAGCATAAGCGTAATTTTTCCGACAGGCTCATGGATTGGTTTCAGAAAGCCTTTAACCCAATTATAGCCTTTGCCTTACGAAGGAAATTATTGGTTTCGATGACGGCAATTATATTGTTCCTTTTTAGCATTTTTACCTTTAGCCGGTTAGGGGGTGAGTTTATTCCACAGCTCGAAGAAGGCGACCTGGCGGCAGGAGTAATTACCTTGCAGGGAGGTTCGCTTTCAAATACCATTGAAATGGTCCAAAAGGCGAATAAAATTTTACTCGATAATTTCCCGGAAATTAAACATACCGTTTGTAAAATTGGGGCTGGCGAAATACCTACTGATCCCACTCCCATGGAAACAGGCGATTATATTATTACCCTTAAGGATAAAAGCGAATGGACATCTGCCGAAACCCGCGAAGAACTGGTTGAAAAAATGGAAGAAAAGCTGGTAGTGTTAGCAGGGGTTAAATTCGAGTTTCAACAGCCTATTCAAATGCGCTTTAACGAATTAATGTCGGGTTCTAAGCAGGATATTGCCGTAAAAATATTTGGCGATGACTTGAATACACTATCTGAAAAAGCCGTGGATCTGGAACAGATCATTCAGAAGGTTGAGGGGGTTGAAGATATAAACGTCGAAAAAGTTACCGGTTTGGCGCAGGTGCAGGTCGAGTATAACCGTGACCGTTTAGCGCAATATGGCCTTTCGGTAGAAGAGGTAAACAGGGTACTTCGGGCGGCATTTGCCGGAAGTCAGGCAGGTGTGGTATTCGAAGAAGAAAAACGGTTTGGTCTTGTTGTTCGTTTAGACAAAGATTACCGCCGAAACCTCGACGATGTAAAGAGTCTTACTGTTGCACTTCCCAATGGAGGTCAAATACCTTTTGAACAAATAGCTGACATCGAAATAAAATCCGGCCCGGCCCAGGTTTCAAGAGAAAACACCAAACGTCGCATTACTATTGGCTTTAATGTTCGGAATCGCGATGTTCAAAGTGTAATTAACGAAATAACAAAACAGATAGACGAACAGGTAAAACTTCCAACAGGATATTATATATCGTATGGTGGTCAGTTTCAGAACCTGGTTGCAGCAAAAAACAGGCTTGCAATTGCCGTTCCCGTTGCACTGCTTCTTATTTTTGTATTGTTGTATTTTACGTTTCATTCGGTAAAGCAAAGTTTATTGATATTTTCGGCTGTCCCGATGTCGGCAATTGGAGGAGTTTTTGCTTTGTGGATGCTGAACATGAATTTTTCAATTTCAGCGGGGGTGGGTTTTATAGCCTTGTTTGGGGTGGCGGTGCTCAATGGTATTGTATTGATTGCCGAATTTAACCGCCTCGAAAAAGAGGGCATAGCCGATATTACCGAAAGGGTTTTAAAAGGCCTTCATATTCGATTGCGTCCTGTAATTATGACGGCTGCAGTGGCATCTCTTGGATTCTTGCCAATGGCGCTATCGACCTCTGCTGGCGCTGAAGTTCAAAAGCCGCTGGCAACGGTAGTCATTGGAGGACTAATTTCTGCCACCTTCCTGACATTAGTGGTTTTGCCTGTCTTTTATATTTTCTTTTCTACCCGAAGATTTAGATTTTCGATAAAAAAACAATCCCTAAAAACAGGATCATTATTATTGCTAATTCTTTTCAGCCCTCTCAGTTTCAAAACTACCAATGCGCAAAGGGCAAAAAGTGCAGAAAATAAGTTTACTAAGGTTTTTACCAATTCCAACCTGAGAATTTCTAAAAACCACAGCCAAAAATCTATTTCAATTGAATTTATTAAAGGAAAATCTTTTTAAAAAGCAGATTATGACAAAATATAATTTTATTCCAGCATTTATTATTTCAGTTTTCCTGTTGGCATTGGTTTCCTGCAGCGGAGGTAAAACCAATGAAACCGAAGAGGAAGAAGTGCTTCCTGAAGATATTGTTGAGTTACGCGACGATCAGCAAAAACTTGCCAATATTGAAACCGGAGCTATTGAAACGCGTTCGCTCAGTGGCACGCTTAAAGTAAGTGGCATTGTTGCCGTGGCTCCTCAAAATTTCGCCACTGTTTGTATGCCCATGGGTGGTTTTGTGAAAAGCACCCTGCTTATGCCCGGGAATGCCGTTAGTAAAGGACAAACGCTGGCAATTCTCGAAAATCAGGATTTTGTTGATATTCAACAAAACTATCTGGAAGCAAAAAATAAACTCGAATATGCTGCCGCAGAATATAAGCGGCACACGGAGCTTTATAAGGAAGATGTTTATTCCCAAAAGAATGTGCAACAGGTTGCATCCGATTATAAGAACCTCAAAGCGCAGGTGAAAGCATTGGAGCAGAAGCTGGCCCTTATCGGCATTAATCCCGCAAACCTTCACGAGGACGATATTAGCAGTTCTGTGGCTTTGGTGTCACCAATTTCGGGATATGTTAAAACAGTAAATGTGAACATAGGCAGATTCGTTTCACCCTCGGATATTTTATTCGAAATTGTCAATAGCGACAAGCTTTTTCTTGAGCTCACCCTGTTCGAAAAAGATGCTGCCAATGTTTCTGTGGGGCAGAAAATCCGCTTCTTTATTAACAATGAAACAGAACAGCACGAGGCAGTTATATACCAAACAGGTAAATCGATAAACACCGATAAAACCTATAAGGTATATGCAAGTGTCCCGGGAGTTTGTAAAAATGTCTTACCCGGCATGTATGTAAATGCTATTATCGAAGCCGCCAGCAATAAGGTGACAGCTCTTCCGTCCGATGCGGTTGTTAGTTTTGAAGATAAGGACTACATCTTTGTTTTCGACAAAACAAAGGAAGAAGATGGCAAGCCTTTTACCGAATACCGCATGATACAAGTGCATAAAGGAGTTAGTGACGGCGGATATACCGAAATTATCTTGCCCGAAGGTTTTGATAGTAATGCTGCCAAAGTGGTTGTGAAAGGTGCTTATAACCTGCTCTCTGCAAAAAAGAACGCGGGAGAAATGGCATGTTGATTTTTTAATTATAGAGGTATAAGTATCTTCTTGTTTTTCGGGATTAAATTGTCGAATTTGCTGTAAAATATAGTTTTGTATTAGCATAGTGTAAATAATCACCAATGAAAACCAATCAACCGGTATTTCAGAGTGGATATTATTTTAACTTTCGATTCTATTTATTTTAACGTCAGTTCGATGTAACATATAAGCTATTTGGTTAATTATCAGCAGCGTTTTTTCAATTGTGCATTTTACCTCCCCAACCCTCCTTAAAAAGGAGGGCTAACTGTTACTTCGAAACTGCAGTTATAGCCCCTTTTCAAGGGGTTGGGGTTATAATCAGCTGAAAATTAACAATATTAAACTGTTCTTATGCCGAACTCACGTTATTTTAATAGAATTCCAAATCAATAAGGCAAAATATTCCTAGTCTTAAAAGATATTGAAACGGATATATTAATTCATCAATAAACCAGTGCAATGAATTCTATCACAACGTTTGCTAATAATATGGAACGTGAGGTAAAATGGTATGGCTCCCCAAAGAATTGCTTCCATTCTACAAAACTATGTGCCGGAAAGCTAACCATGCAATACGAAAATGGAAACTTGCGGTATATTTCTTTAGGGAAACACGAAATTGTCCGGATGATATACCCGGCTGTTCGTGACAAATCATGGCTAACGGTACCGCCAGTTATTTTTAATGAAAAGGTAAACATATTACCCGATTCGTTTACAATTAAATACTCCTGCCAATATCAGCAGAACGAAATCGATTTTGTCGCAAACTACGTTATTGAAGGAAAGGCTGATAATTCCCTGACATTTGAAATGGATGGAATCGCTCTGAATTCGTTTTTAAAGAACAGAATCGGTTTTTGCGTTCACCACCCAATAGAAAGCCTAGCCGGAGAAGGATGTACAATTATCCACAGTAATAATTCCTCTGAAGATTCCTCTTTTCCTAAATTTATTTCTCCGCATCAGCCTTTTAAAGATATTTCTGCTATGGTATGGAAACCATCGAAGGATATTTCTGCAGAACTAAAATTTAGCGGAGAAGTATTTGAAACGGAAGATCAGCGAAATTGGACCGATGCCTCTTATAAAACCTATTGCACTCCTTTGGGTTTCCCATATCCTGTTTTAATAAAAAAAGGAGAGAAAATATATCAAAAAGTGGAGTTGAATGTAATTTCAACCATAGATGATGTTATAACAACAACCGATATTTTGTCAATCCAGGTACTCCCTGATGAATCCTATAGCTTTCCATCGATAGGAATCGGCCATTCTACCCGAAAAGGATCTTTGCATCTCCAGGAAAGTCAATTAATTAAAAAGCTACCTTTCGATCACTATCGGATGGATATTTATCTATTCAAAGAAAATTGGATGCAAGAGGCTTTCGATTCCTTGCAACAAGCTAACACAATGGGGTATCCACTGGAATTATCAGTTTTTTTTGATGACAATCCCACGAAGCAGGCAACCGCTTTTATTAATTGGGCAAAAAATTTTAATCTTAAAATTAAACTGATTACTATTTTCCATAAAACAAAGCAATCAACGCCCGATGGATTAATCGATGAGTTGCTTATACCGTTAAGGATTGCTTTCCCTGATACTTTGATTGGAGCAGGCACAAATGCTAATTTTGCTCAGCTAAACCGAGCACGTCCAAAACCTAATCTACTTGATTATTTGATGTTTTCTATACATCCCCAGGAGCACGCTTTTGACAATGCCAGCCTGGTTGAGAATTTAATGGCACAAAAATATGCAGTAGAGAGTGCCCAGCAATTTTCGGGTGGAAAGGGCATTCGGGTTTCGCCGGTAACTATGCAGCGCAGGTTTAATGCGAATATTGACAATTTTGAACCATCGGCAACCGGAAGCGATTGCCCGTCGCAGATCGACAACCGCCTGATGTCGCTTTTTGGAGCATCGTGGACACTAGGTAGTGTAAAATACTTAGGCGAATCGGAGGCAGATAGTCTTACTTATTATGAAACAGTAGGCGAACGGGGGTTAATTCAGGGAAATTTACAATCACCCTGGCCTGAAAATTTTGCATCTGTGCCAGGAATGGTTTTCCCGGTTTACCACCTATTTTCTTTTCTATTAAAACGAAAAAACGCACGGGTAATTAAATCGATTAGTTCTGCGCCGCTTTCAGCAGAGGCATTCGTTCTAGCAAATGGCACTGAAATATCCCTTATTGTGGTGAATTTTCAATCGTATGAAACAAAAGTTATAATAAAAGGTATAGAAGGGGAAATGGACTGCTTGGTTTTAGATGAAAATAGTTATTCAATCGGTGTAAGCGATGCGAATTGGTTAGAGAAAGCGGCTTCTGATCGGGTGTCGTTGCAAGACCCTCTAATACTCACGCCATTCTCTATAATATTCCTCAGTTCGGCCCAGAATTGAACCTGATTAATTAATACGGTAGTCACTTTAAGCTTTCCTCTAAGTATGGGAAGTACATTGAGCAATAGAATTTCAATAGCTATCATCATATACCTTGATACTCCTCTCAAATTTCCATTTTTATTTCAATTACTATGTTTTTTGTTATAAATCCTTTTTAGGCAGGGTTTCAAAATTCAGTTTTTATGCAATAGAAAAATTCGCATTATTGTTTGGACACAGATATCCCTCTAAAAAATGGCTAATAATAGTAGCTACGTTCTAACATTTTTTTGTTGAAAGATATTTCAATTTAAAAAAACGATTATATTTGTATCATAACAGTACATAACAGTATTTGTATAATATTGAAAACTAACTAATAACTAAGAAATTCTATGGTACTTGTTCAGAATTATTCTCTTGCTGTGCTTCTTTGTGCTCTGGCGATGGTTTGTTGGGGCTCCTGGCAAAACACCCAAAACCTGATTGGTAAATCGTGGCGTTTTGAGCTCTTTTATTGGGACTATTCCATTGGGATATTACTATTCGCTGTATTAATGGCTTTTACTTTTGGTAGTTTTGGTAACGATGGTCGCAGCTTTATACCCGATCTGATGCAGGCCAATAGTTCAAATTTACTTTCAGCGGCCATTGGTGGGGCTATCTGGAATTTGGGCACATTACTATTGGTAGCATCTATTTCAATAGCCGGCATGTCTGTTGCATTTCCAATAGGAGGAGGAATTGGTTGGTTACTGGGAATATTTATTAATTATATGGGAAAACCCGAAGGAAACCCATATTTTCTATTCTCAGGGTGTTTCTTTATTTTATTGGCAATAATCGTTAGCATGCAGTCGTATAAAAAATTAGCTTCATCACAACAAAAACCGACCTTTAATGGGATTATACTCTCGGTAGCGGCAGGATTGTGTATTGCGCTATTTTACAGGTTTGTCGCTTCTTCGCTGGCGACAGATTTTTCGGAAGCCGATGCCGGAAAGATTTCATCGTATACAGCGGTTGTATTCTTTTCTATTGGAGCTTTGATATGTACCTTAATCCTCAACCCCTTGTTTATGGCAAAACCAGTGCAAGGGAAGCCAGTTAAAATGGATGCTTTTTTTAAAGCTACCCCTAGAACCCATTTATTGGGCATACTAGGAGGTGTAATTTGGTGTTTGGGCAATTCGGTCAGTTTTATGGCGGTTGGCGCAGCAAGCCCTGCCATTTCGTATGGGTTAAGTAATTCAGCACCTATAGTTGCTGCCATATGGGGCATTTTTATTTGGAAAGAATTTAAGGATGCTCCGAAAGGAACCAATATGCTTTTAAGCCTTATGTTTCTTTTTTATTTAATTGGATTAGTGTTAATTGTATACTCAAGATTCGCTTAAAAATTATATCAAATAAAAGAGGTATGAAAAAACTATTCACAATAATGACACTTATTGCAATTATGGCCAATATGGTAATTGCTCAGAAAAATTCATGGAAAGGGGCATCCGTTGATCTAAAGCATGGTAAACTTAAAGTTTCGGAAAACAATCGTTTTCTTCAGTTCGAAGATGGAACTCCATTCTTTTACCTGGGCGATACCGGATGGGAATTATTTCACCGACTGAATAAAGCTGAAACTGAAAAATATCTTGAAAATCGCCGCTCGAAAGGATATACAGTTATCCAGGCTGTTGCGCTGGCTGAACTAGACGGATTAAACACCCCAAATGCTGAAGGGAATAAGCCCTTGATTGATAACGATCCGCTTAAACCTAACGAAGCCTACTTTCAGCATGTTGACTGGGTAATTAAAAAAGCTGCCGAAAAAGGCATTTTTATAGGACTGCTTCCAACCTGGGGCGATAAATGGAATAAAAAATGGGGAACAGGGCCTGTTATTTTCACACCAGAAAATGCCCAGGCTTTCGGAAAATATTTAGGTGAACGCTATAAGAATTCTCCTAACATCATCTGGATTTTAGGTGGAGACCGTCCTATTGAAGAAGATATACATACCCAGATTATTCGCAAAATGGCAAAGGGCCTGAAGCTTGGCGACGGGGGCTCGCATCTGATTTCGTTTCATCCTCAGGGTGGCCAGGGGTCAGCACAAAATTTTCATAAAGATGAGTGGCTCGATTTTAACATGCGCCAGAACGGCCATAGCATGAGCTATACCGAACGGTATGTAAAAACATTGGAAGATTATAACCTT
>Ga0316608_1000267_pt1 | contig 26721 bp, 21 predicted proteins | sample MIS2016152B_MG_FD_207673 | JGI IMG/M metagenome (GOLD analysis project Ga0316608, IMG submission 207673) | Microbial mat bacterial communities from Middle Island sinkhole, Lake Huron, Michigan, United States - MIS.2016.152B | ecosystem: Environmental > Aquatic > Freshwater > Lake > Sediment...
AAATTGTCTGTTTAACTGTAATTATCAAAAATTCAAACAAATATATTAAATTATCAAACAAAGAAACAAGATAAACGATACTTAACTACTTGATTTAATGTATTTGTTTTTCCTCAGAAATATTAGTCATAATAGTAAGTATTACCATTCAATTCATAATAAGAATCATACAAAGTTAAACTATAAACATCACAAATATCTATATTACTAAAAGTAGCAATAGTATATTCAGTATAAGTATTATAGTCGTAATAGGTAAAATAAATATCAACATTACAGTCATATCCTGATGGATATGTTAATGTAGTAAAATAACCTGAATTTAAGGTAGATGTTGGTAATAAATCACCGTCAGTGCCCGATGTGTAAAGTCCCCACAAGTTATAACTTGTACTATTTGTAATCGAAACTGATGTTTGCGAAAAACCTGCACTTGCAACAATTGCAACTAATGCAAAAATAAAAAGTATTTTTTTCATTTGTTTTATATTAAAATTAATATTTGGGTTATAAAATATGATTTATATCATTAATCTTAACAAAATAATAATTTAATATCTTATAATGCAAATTTATTCTTATTTATTTTCATTCTAAATTAAAATTATTTTTTAAAATACAATCTACAAACGAATTATAAGATTTATAATTTCAAATTTTCATAATATTAATTTTTTTGTATTCTTTTCATTACTTTACAAAAGGTGTTGCAAATCGGTTTTCAAATACTTGATTTTTCTTTAATTGACTATCCCAATAGAAATTTGTTAATCCGGTTTTCTGCATTATTTTGTACGCTTTTAATCTTAATTGGGACATTTTTTCTTTTTTAGCAAAATTTTTAATTACTTTTTCATCAAAAGTTTGAGTTTTAGCAAAATATTCGCCAAGTTGCTGAAATCCAGAGTATGTTTTTTTAGTCATATACGACGGCATAATTTGCATACCTTCAACACCGCCTTTTATAACTGTTCCCAAATATTTCGAGTTTAATTTTTTGCAAAGTTTTACAAGATATTTTTCGATATAGCGTGAATGTATTACTTCCGGAAAACCGGATTGAACTACAAAACCTATTGCCGGATTTTTTTCTGAATTTTTGAATTTTTCCAAACCTTCGATAAAGTATTTTACTATTCCGGGCATTGCATCGGTATAAAGTGGAAATGCAAGTATAACAAAATCTGCATTTTGAAATGAATTCAAATGGTTTTCTCTATTTGTCCATTTTTGGAGATAGTGAATTTCAGGAATATCAGTTTTACTGATATTTTCGAAACCTTTTAAAAAGCTGTCCATAAGCAATTTTGTGTTGCTTTTTTCTCCTCTTGGAGAACCGTTAAATATTACTGATTTCATTTGCTATTTCCTCCGGTTTTGTTTCTGTTGTTGTAAAAAATGCTAACTCTGACCTGAAATTTAATGTAAAACGTTCAAAAATTTCTTTACAGATTTGTAAATCTTCTTCGTCTGTATCAACTTCTTTTTCAATTATTACTCCCCATTTGGGATATTTAGAATATCGTTTTTGATGATGACATTCGCCGTTTACAATATCAATATATGGTCGAAGTAATGGAATTAATTTGTCCATTGTTTTTTTCAATTCTGTAGATATAAAACCCATTAAAAGTGGTGAAACCGCAATTATAAAATCTGAATTAATCACTTTTTCATCAATTAAATGCGATGCATCTTTTGTTACACATTCACCACAGGTTTTTACCCAGCAACTCCAGCAGCCGGTACAGTATTTTATATTAAAATCTCTTAAATTCAATACTTCAACTTGATTTTTTTCAGAAATTAAATTGGAAAGTGAATTTACATGTTTTTCGAAATCCTTTTTTTCGGAATCCGGATTTCCATTTAATATTGTTATTTTCATAAATTGTTTTTAATCTGAATATTATAAAAATTCAAATGGTTTACTTTGCTTACAAATTGTTTATTCTTCAAATTGGCAAATTAATCAACAAACACTTACAAAAATAAAAAAATCCGCCATTATTAAAAAAATAAGACGGATTTTTAACAATCAATCTAAATTATTATTTTTCTTCAACCGAAACTCTAATTCCTTCGGAATGTGATGTAAATTTGGGTGCATACATACTTTGAATTGTTGTAATTCCGTTCGAAAAATCACCTCTGGTGCAAGCGTTTCGCTTGTACCCAAAATACAGCAAGCATCTTGCTTGCATTTTAAGTAGGTGGACATTTTTTAATAGATATTAAATGTTTCTTAAAATATTATATTTTATATCATTAATAATAATATAATACCATAAAAATTATGTCCACTTACTTAGTTTTATCGGGTTAAACCAGTAGGCTTAATGTATTTCGCTTCCAAGTCAAAGACTTGAAAGAGTTTGCGGGCTGGTTTATGCTTGGACTGGTAGGGGTTAAGCCAAGAGGCTTATTATATTTCGCTTCCAAGCCAAAGGCTTGAAAGAGTTTGCTGGTTTATTAATAATCAAGCTAATCTAATAATCCTAAAAATCAATGTTCAGACATTTACTGCGGTTTGTTTCAATCTAGTGTAAACTTATATCAGGACAAGACATTTGAAAATATTTTTAAGACTTTTTTTTTTATTATTCAAAATATTTGTAATGTTATTGTATTTTCTGAAAAAATATTTAATTTTATTTTTCAATAAATTAAGCCTATTTTAGTGAAAAGAATACTAAGTATATTAATTTTTTCTTTTTTTTTATTTGTCGAATGTTTTTCACAGATAACAATAGATTCAGTAGATTTTGCTCCAATTGGACAGAATTTTATTATGGCTATTGATAAATTTTCGTTGAAAGACAGATTTGAATTCAGTAAATTAAGTGATGATTACTGGGATTTTTCAAAACTCGAAATTGACGATTACGATACAATCAGGCATCTTTCCCCCGACAAAACCCGATACGGAAACATGTTTGATAGTTCAAATTATGCACGTTACTACCGTTACACTGAAATTGAATATTATAACTTATCTGCAGAAAGACTTATCACTGTTGGAATTTTAGGTGATTATGTAAATCTTGGCGCTGCAGCAATTGTGCCTTTTCAGGAACATGTTTTGAGATACGAATTTCCCCTTGAGTACGGAAAATCTTTTAGCGATACAGCTTTCCAGAAATTTAAATCCCCATATCCGCTTATTGATGGTGTTGATTCGGTTAGAGCTGATATTTCACTTATTGAAGAAATAAAATTTGATGCTTATGGTACTGTCAAAACACCTATGGGTTCTTTTGAAACTTTAAGAGAAAAGCATGTTCAAAAAAAATCTGTAAAAGCTTATAAATATACTATGTATGGCTGGACTCCTGCACATGAATTTGATAAAGATTTTGTACAGACTACTTACAGGTGGTATGCAAAAGGCGAAGAAATTCCAATTGTAATTGCAGAAGTAACAGAGAAAGGAGTTATTACAAAAATTAAATATAAGTACATGGAAGATATGAAGTTACTTATAGATACTAAACATGTAAATTGCAGAGGCGGCAGTAATGGGAAAATAGATTTGACTGTAAAAGGTGGTATTCCAGACTATACTTACATTTGGTCTAATGGCGACACAATTGAAGACCCGAAAAAACTCAAAGCCGGAACATACTCAGTTACTGTTACTGATAATAAAGGAAATACAAAAACAGACGGTTTTTCTGTTTCGGAACCACAAGATTCTTTGATAATGGATATTACAATTAATCAAATAAGTTGTTACGGTAAATATGATGGTTCGTTATCGGTTGAGGCAATTGGTGGAATTCCTCCTTATTTTATTATATGGACTTTAGACTCTGTTGGAAATTCGATAAGTAATTTATTTGAAGGAAAATATGGTGTAATCGTGCGTGATGATAATCGTTGCTTTATTTGGGATACTGTAGAAATTGTTACTCCAAAAGAACCTTTAACTGCTGATATTGAAGAAACTCCAGTTAAATGCTTTGATGGAAGTGATGGAATGATGGAAGCGTTTGGTTTTGGAGGGACTGCACCTTACACTTACTTATGGTCAAACAATGATACTGCAAAAGTTGCAAAAAACTTAAAAGCAGGAGAATATTCAGTTACAGTAACTGATAATCATGGCTGTACCAAAGAGCGAAAGAAAATTCTTACTCAACCTCCAACACCAATTGAAATTGAATTTATTCCACATATCGTAAATTGTAAAGGAGGTAGCGATGGTTATATTACTACAAATATTAAAGGTGGTGGTTCGCCGTATTCTTTTTATTGGTCTAATGGAAAATCTGAAAAAGAAATAGATAAATTAAAATCCGGAACTTATGAACTTACCGTAACTGATGATAATGGTTGTATAGTATCAAAAACGACAGAAATTGAAGAACCTGAAGATTCACTATATATCGAATTTACAAAAACTGATGTTGATTGTTATGGCGAAAGAAACGGTGCTATAAATCTGACGGTTCATGGTGGAACTCCTGATTATATTTATTTTTGGTCAATTGGAAGTTCAGACCAGAATATAAATAATTTATTTGCAACACTGTATCATATCGAGGTTTCTGATAAAATGGGTTGCATTGCAAAAAAAGAAATTGAAATTACCCAACCGGCAGACCCTTTAATTGTTCAGTCCGACCCTAAAAATGTATCATGTTATGGAAATAAAGACGGAGCAATAAACCTGTACGTTTCTGGAGGAACTTCTCCATATACTTATAAATGGTCAAATGGCTCTTTATCTGAAGAAATAACCAATTTATCTGCAGGACAGTACACTGTAAAAGTTACAGATGCAAAAGGTTGTGTAAAAGAAAAAACATTTTCGGTCGAAAGTCCACCTGAGGTTTTAAATGTTGAAGTTGTAAAAAATACGGTTTCGTGTTTCGGAAAAAATGATGGAAAAATTGATTTAGTTGTTACCGGAGGTGTTGCACCATACAAATACAAATGGTCAACCGAAGCAGAAACTCAAAACCTCGACAATTTAAAACCTGATACTTATGTTGCTAATGTTACAGATGAATATGGTTGTATTGTTTCTAAAGTTGTAAATATTACCGAACCAGAAGAATTATATATATATTCTGAAATTTCTGATGTTGAAAAAGCAAGTGATGGTTCTATAAATCTGTTAATTTCGGGCGGTACAAGTCCTTATTCATTTTCATGGAGTTCAGGCGAAACTACTCAGAAAATTGAGAAAAAAACTCAGGGAAAATACACTATAATAGTAAAAGATGCAAATGGATGCAAAAAAACAGAAAGTTTTACAATAAATTAGAAAATAAAAAACTCATTCGATTTTTTTAATACTTTTATCAAAAAAAACTGAGATTTAATTTAAAATACAATTCAAACTTTATTAAATTTGTAAATGAAAGTCTGGAATTTCAACTTTAGTTGAAAAGAAATAATAAACTTTAGTTGAATAATTTTAGTTACGACTTTATTTGAAATTTAAAATTACATCTGATAAGTTAAATATAAAACAAATAACAAAATATGGAATACCAAATTTTAAATCTAAAAGTTGAAGAAGAAATTGCAGTTATAACTATAAGTCGCCCAAGTGCTTTGAATGCTTTAAATTCAAAGTTCTTTTCAGAAATGAATAATCTTCTTGACGAATTAAAAATTCGAAACGATATCAGAGTATTGATTATTACCGGCGAAGGAAAAGCTTTTGTAGCTGGAGCTGATATTGCTGAAATGGCAAATATGGACTCAAAACAAGGTACGACATTTTCAAAAACAGGACAACAGGTTTTCGATAAAATTGGCGAAATGCCATTTCCGGTAATCGCTGCAATTAACGGTTTTGCTCTTGGTGGCGGTTGCGAACTTGCAATGTCTTGCGATTTCAGAATTGCAAGCTCAAAAGCAAAACTCGGACAACCTGAAGTTAATCTTGGCTTAATTCCAGGATACGCAGGTACACAACGACTTTCAAGATTTGTAGGTTTAGGAAATGCACTATATCTTCTTATGACTTCAGAAATGATTTCGGCAGAAGAAGCTTACAGAATTGGACTTGTACAAAAAGTTACCGAACCCGAAAAACTAATGGAAGAATGTTTAAGAATTGCAAATATAATCAAGAAGAAAGGTAAAAATGCAATTCAGCAAGTTAAGTCTGTTACAAGAAAAGGTTTGAATATTAATTTTAGTGAAGGAGCAAATCTCGAATCCGAAGTTTTTGGCTCTATGTTCGACACTGTCGAAACTAAAGAAGGTACAAAAGCATTTCTCGAAAAACGAGAACCAAAATGGTAAAATATTTTATTTAAATTTCAAATTTTATGTCTTTACAATATAATTCAAAAGATTTACAAATCTTGCAAAAAATAGATTTTAGTAATCAACCAATTGTCAGTGATTTTAATTTATTTGTAGAATATGTTATAAATAATAAATTATTACTAACTGCTAACGACGTTATTAGTCATTTACATTTTCGAGAAATTAATGAACTTTTATCAACGAGAATTGTTTGTAATAAAGAAAAATTATCTAATAAATCATTTCCAAATATAACAGCTTTATTTTTAATATTGAGACTCTCAGGTCTTTCTGATATTGAAACAATTAAATCGAAAAAATATTTAATTATCCGAAAAGATATTTACGAAAACTGGAAAAAACTGAATAGCACCGAACAATATTTTGAACTATTATTTCCATTTATTTTTCGTTTTTCGCTTGAGCCAATAAATGAAAGTGCAAGTGGCTACATATTTAATGCGTTTTCTAAAAATGTTATAGAAAAAAAAGACATTGAAAACATTCCTAATTATTTTAAATTTTTTGAATATAAAATTTACACTTATATTTTTAGCTTTTTTGGATTTATAAATATAAAAGCCAGACTTGAATTAAACGGAGAATGGGCAATTACAGATTTTACAACTACCGAATTTGGCAAGACAATATTAAAAATCATTCTTGAAAATCACCTTGTTTTATATGAAGATGATAATTTTTTATTTAATATATTAAATACTGATAACGGTGAAATTGAAGATAATGAGGAAGAAGATGTTAACGAAGATTTTGAAATTAAAAAAACATTTATTGAACTTCTAAAAGAAAATGTAAAAGATTTTAACAACAGACTCGAACTTCAACAAACCATCCAGCAGATTTCTGAGTTTATTTTTGAAGTTAAACTACTTAAAACTAAATTAGTAATCTCACTTTCGTCTTATGAAGAATTAGATATTCTTTGTCAGTTTATTCTCGAAAGTGTAAATTTTGATTACGACCACCTTTATAATGTTGAATTAAAAGATAATTTTGGGAGAAAAATTTCTTTTAACGGTTGTCCCGACCCAAGTATGGCAGAATATCCATCAACAAATGATGTAAAAATAGGGGAACTTCCACTTAAGTCTGGCTCTGACTTAAAATTTACTTATGATTTTGGAGATTGGTGGGAATTTGAAATTAAATTATTAGAGATAAGAGAATTAAAAAATAAAAAGCAAAAACCTAAATTAATTTCTATCAAAGGAGAAATTCCAGAACAATATTCCTTCTTTGATGATGATTCTGATGAATAAAAAAAAGAAACACTTATAAAATAATTCACTGATAAACAAATTTATAAATAATGACTTATACTGAAAAACTACAAAACGTATCGGTTTTGGGAGCTGCCGGAAAAATGGGTAGCGGAATTTTATTGCTCACTGCTGAGGAAATGGCAGACCTGAGCCTACTGCCCGAAAACAAGGGTAAAACTTTTGTACTGAATGCAATAGATGTTTCTGCTGAAGGATTAAGCGGTTTGATGAAATATCTCAGAGTTCAGGTTCGGAAAATTGCTGAAAAAAAAGCTGTTGCACTTAGAAATTTGTATGCTGACCGCAAAGATTTAATCGAAAATTTCGACATTATTGACGAATACATTTTCGATGTAATGAATATTGTGCGTCCAAGTACTGCTCTCGAAGTTGCATACAGTTCAAATATTGTTTTTGAAGCAATTAAAGAAGACCCGGCACTTAAAGTGAAAATATTTTCACAAATTGATAAAAACAATTCAAACAAACCTTGGTATTTTACTAATACCTCGTCAATTCCAATTACAAATCTTGATAAACAAGCCGAACTTGGCGGAAGAATTGTTGGTTTCCATTTTTATAATCCACCAGCAGTTCAAAAACTTGTGGAATTAATCAAATCACAAAATACATTAAAAGAAGTTGAAGAATTTGCTTTGGAATATGCCAAAAAACTTCGCAAAATTATAGTTCCTTCTAACGACTTTGCCGGATTTATCGGAAACGGACATTTTATGCGTGATGCTCTTCATGGAATTTCAGAAGCTCAGAAACTTGCAAAAGATTCTAGTTTAGCTGAAGGTATTTTTATGATTAACAGAGTTTCTCAGGATTTTTTGGTTCGCCCAATGGGAATTTTTCAATTAATTGACTATGTAGGAATTGATGTTTGTCAATACATTATGAGCGTTATGAATCCTTATCTTAAAGATGAAGATTTACACAGTCCTTTATTAGACAAAATGATTGAACTTGGCGTAAAAGGCGGACAAAATTCTGATGGTTCGCAAAAAGACGGATTTTTAAAATACGATAGAGGTCGACCAATTGCAATTTATGATGCAGAAAAACAAACTTATGTTGATATTTCTGTAATTGGTCCAAAATGTGATGAAAAACTTGGATTTTTACCACCAACTTCAATTCCTTGGAAAGCAACAATGGGAATGCCTCCACCGGTTAAAGACCAAGCACTTGCACGACATTTTAATGGTATTTCAGAAATGAAAACTTTAGGAGCTGATTTAGCAAAAGCTTATGCTGCACGTTCTAAAGAAATTGGACTAAAATTAGTTGCTGACAAAGTAGCAAATTCAATTCAAGATGTAAATATGGTTAAGCTTACAGGATTTTTCCACGCTTACGGACCAATTAACGATTTTTTGAAGTAAAATTTACGTATATTTGTTACAAAAACAAAATTATGCAAACTCTGGAACTCGACTTAAATAAACGATATTCTTATGCTGATTATCTTACGTGGTTTGATGATGTTAGAAGAGAATTATTTGACGGTTTTATAAAATTAATGACACCGGCACCATCAAGATTGCATCAAACAACATCAAGAAATATTGTAAAAAAAATATTATATTTTCTGGAAAATAGAAAATGTGAGGTATTCTACGCTCCTTTTGATGTTCGTTTTCCGAAAAAAAATAAAGAAGACAAACAAATTTTTACAGTTGTGCAACCTGATATTTGCATAGTTTGCGACCTCGAAAAACTTGATGATAATGGTTGTTTGGGTGCACCGGATATGATAATTGAAATAATTTCTCCAAAAAATTCAAAACGAGATACAAAAGATAAGTTCGAAATTTATCAGGAATTTGGGGTTAAAGAATATTGGATTGTACATCCAAACGACCAGACTGTAATTGTTTTTATGTTAGATGAAAATTCTAAATACAATCAAGTTGGAATGTATGCAAATGACGAAAAAATTCCTGTAAATATATTTAACGGAGAATTGGAAATTGATTTGTCTCAAGTATTTAATTAAAAATTTTATGCAAACATTGAATTTAGACTTAAATAAACGATACTCTTACGCTGATTATCTTACGTGGTTTGATGATGTAAGAAGAGAATTATTTGATGGTTTTATTAAATTAATGACACCTGCACCTTCAATAACACATCAAAGATTGTTGCTGAATATTTTGAAATTTTATATTAATTTCTTGGAAAATAAAAAATGTGAGGTTTTTATATCACCTTTTGATGTTAGATTTCCAAAAAATGGAGAAAAAAACGATAAAAAAATTTATACTGTAGTTCAGCCAGATATTTGCGTTGTGTGTGATGCAAACAAATTAGACGAAAAAGGTTGTATTGGTGCACCTGATTTAATAATTGAAATCGTTTCGGAAAAAACAAAAAATTCTGAAAGAAATTCAAAAAGAGATGTAAAAGATAAATTTCAATTGTACGAAAAATTTGGAGTTAAAGAATATTGGATTGTTTTTCCAAGTTCAGAAATAGTTAATGTTTTTGTTTTGGATAATAATGGTAAATATCAATTAGTTCAAATGTACTCAGAAGACGAACAAATTCCTGTAAATATTTTTGATGGTGAATTAACAATTGATCTAAAAAAAGTATTTATTTACTGAAAGTATTGAAATATAAGTATTATAAAATTTTGTAATAATAAAAAAATGACCAAATTAAGAAAAAAAATATACATGACTGCCGGATTTAACACCATATCAATGGGAACGGGCAGAAAAGAATTTAATCCGAAAAAAGAACGAGCAGGATTAGAAGAATATATCAAACAAGCCGGACAAGGTGTTTTGGCAAAGATTGGTGGAGCTGCAAATGTAGATGAATTTGTTATCGGCAATTTTATGGCTTCGAGGTTTAATAATCAGGCGAATCTTGCCGGATTTGGACCATTCATTGACGAAGGTCTGCGATATAAACCTGCAATTCGTGTTGAAGGTGCTTGCGGCTCTGGTGCTTTGGCTCTTACTGCCGGAATAAAATCTGTTTTAGCCGAAACAGCCGATGTAGTTTTGTCGCTTGGAGTTGAAGTTCAGAATACTGTAAAAGCAATTTATGGTGCTGATATTCTCGCAGGAGCAGGTTGGTTTCCAAAACGTAAAGACGGACATGCATTTTTCTTTCCCGGTCAATTCAGCGACCGTGCAGGTGCATATTACGAAAAATATGGAAAAGATTATGCACGTAAAGGAATGGGTGTGTGGTTTAAAAACGCTATAGAAAATGCTCGACTTTGTGAAACAGCACAGGAATTTGAAAATAAAAATCCTGATTTGGAAAGATTTTATAATCAGTTTCAACCCGATGGACGTTCGTTTGTAGATCATCTAAATGTTTTTGATTGCTCAAAAGTTTCTGATGGAGCTTCGGCAATAGCAATTTTATCCGAAGAAGGTTTAAAAAGAGTTGGTATTGCAAAAAATCAAGCTGTTGAAATAATTTCTTTTGCTCAGGTTGAAGATGATATTACAAAAGAACCCGAAGATAAAACACAACTTACAACAATAAAAGAAGCTGTAAGACAAGCTATTGCTGATGCAGGAATTACAATTTCGCAACTTGCAACCGTAGAAACACACGACTGTTTTACAATTGCCGGAATTATGGCTGTTGAAGCACTCGGTTTTGCCGAACTTGGTAAAGGAGCAGAATTTGTTGCAATGGGTTACACTGCAAGAGATGGAAAAATTCCGATGAATACAACAGGCGGATTAATCGGCTGGGGACATCCAACAGGAGCTACCGGAGTTCACATGGCTGTAACAATTTGGGAACAACTTACCCAAAATGCAGGAAAAGCTCAAATAAATATTTCGAAAGAAAAACCTTACGGACTTTCAATTAACATGGGTGGAGATGATAAGACTGTTGTAGCAATTGTTTACAAACGTGGTGAATAAATATTATACTTGATAAATAGAGTCCACTTCGAAAAGACTGAATTGTTCATTTAAAGAAATTGCGATTCAACTTTTTCACGACTTTATGATTAATCTAATTTTAGTGAAATACAATAACTTGAGATTGCTGCTTTATCGTAATGAAATATATAGTTTTCGGAGTGCATTCAATTATAAAAAACAAAAACGGACATTTCAACCAAATTAAAATGTCCGTTTTACAAAATCTTCAAAAAAACTTTATTTAGCTTTTACTTTAATGACTTGTCCTATTTGTAGTTTACGGACTTGGTCTTCGGTAAATGCGTTTATTGTTTTTATATCAGTTTCGGTAACTCCATCATATTTAGATGCTATTGACGAAATAGTATCACCCGATTTGATTGTATAATAAATGTAATTTTCATCTAATTTAGTTGTACTTGTTTTGACTATTGCTGTGCTTGTTAAAGCACTTTTTTCGTCGAACGATAACCCATCAATTTTTTTGTAATATGAAATTTTCTTTGTTGAAACATAAACTGTAAGTACGTCTCCAACATCAAGTTTATCTGAATAAGCATCATTCCAGCATTTTAAATCAGCAATGCTTATGTCGTACCAGTTTGCAATAAATCCATAATTATCGCCTGATTTAACAGTATATGTTACAGCAGTTTTTCCGCTTAAATCGTTGCTTTCGCAAGGTGTTTTTTCAACATAATCAGAATACGAAGCTGTTGTGGTTGATTTTGTTGTGGTAGTCTTTGTAACAAGTTTGACATTATCAGCAAGATAAATACTGTCTTTATATTTAAAAATGGAATCTGAAAATTCAATGAATCTTAACGAATGTTCGTAAGGAAGTTTTAAAACAGAGGTTTCAATATTTCCGGGTACAATATCTTTCTTATACTGAGGATTCATATCTCTAAGTTGCTCAATAGGAATTGATAATACTTCAGAAACCTGAAATAAATTCAATTTTTTATTAATCTGAATAGTGTCAGTGTATTGCGGTAAAGTAATATCTAACGGATAAAAATTATGTTCTTCATAAAAATTCATTAAATATGTAACTGCAATAAACGCAGGAACATACCCCTTTGTTTCGCGAGGTAGATAATCATACATTTCCCAAAAATTTCTTGAACCTGAGCGTTTAATGGCTTTATTTACATTTCCGGGTCCGCAGTTGTAAGCAGCAATACATAAAGTCCAGTCTCCATAAATGCTGTATAAGTCGGTTAAAAAATTTGCTGCAGCATAAGTAGATTTTATAGGGTCTCTTCTATCGTCAATTAGTGTATTTATTTGCAGGTTATACATTTTTCCTGTACCATACATAAACTGCCAAAGTCCTGTTGCTCCAGCTTTTGATGCAGCAACTGGGTTTAAAGCAGATTCAACAATTGCAAGATATTTTAATTCTAACGGAATACCTTTTGCGTCAAATACTTCTTCAAATAAAGGGAAATAATAATTACTCAATCCAAGTACTGATGGAATAAGGTATTCTCCTTTTTTGATATAAGCTTTTATCCATTTGTTAACATCTTCGTTATAAGTTAAATCTATTGTTGTAGGTATTTTTTTTAAACGTTCAATAATAATAGAATCTGAAATATCAATTTGATGGTCTAATCCTCTTGAAGTAACAGAACCGGAATCGGATAAAACAGCATTTTTTACATACCAAGCTGATAGTAAACTATCAAAATTAAGTTCAGCCTGAGAAAATTCAAGATAATCCATAGTGCTTGAGGTATCTATAGACATTTGAGAAAAAGATTTGCCATTAATTGTTAACAGAACAATTATAATAACTAATGTACTTAAAATCTTCATATTAATTTGGTTTTTAGTATTATTAATTAAAAATATAAAACTATATTCATTCCAAAAGATGTATTATTGTACATTTTTGAAAAAGAGGGACTGATATTTAAAGTTAAATCCTCGCTGACATCAAATTTAGAAAAATAGGCATTTATGTTTGCATCCGCAATATTTAGACCATAAATAGCTAACCAAGCTATTACACTATAATCTCTATATTTCTTATAAAAATCTTTGCTGTCTATAACATCTTGTGTCTTTATCAAATTATTACGTGGTGGTATACCTTTTAAAATATTTACATAATCGTGTAAATATTTATAATACTGAGAAAAAGTGTAATATACTCCATAAGATGCTACTCCAAATAAGCCAAAAAAAACAGGTGCTTTCCAGTATTTTTCGTTATATATTTGTCCAAGCCCGGGACACATTGCTGACAATATTGCTGCTTTGCGTGGTGATTTTATGTATGATGTATCAATTTCCAGAACTAAATCATTTATATTTTCAACCGGAACAAATTTATTGGTACTGTCAATAATAATAAAACCTGAATTATCTAAGGTAGTTGTATCTTCCTGAGCAAAAATAACATCAATAAATAAGAATAAAAAAATAACTGATATTGATATTTTCATTAACCGATGCTTTATAATTTTAGGGTAAAAAAAAGCGTTTTAAAAACAAAAACGCCATAAATTATGATTTTGTTATAACTAATTTATTCAAAACTTTTTAAAATATTTGATAATCTTTCAAAATCTTCATCAGATTTAAAACTAATTACAATTTTTCCTCTACCTTTCTCGTCTCTTTTTAAATCAATTTTAGAACTTAATTTTTTAGATAGATTATCTTTAAAATTATTATGCTGTTCGGGAAGTGAATTTTTTTGTTTCTTTTCTTTTTTTTCTTCTATCTTACCTTCTTCTTCCTCTTTTACAAGTTCTTCTGTTACTCTAACAGATAATCCTCCTGCTAAAACTTTGTAAAAAAGTTTAACCTGCTCTTGTCTTTCTTTTAACCCAATTAATGCCTTTGCGTGTCCCATAGTAATACTTTTGGCTCTTAATCCTGCTTGTATTTCGGGAGGTAAATTTAAAAGTCTTAAATAATTAGATACTGATGAACGACCTTTACCGGTTCTGTCGCTGAGTTGTTCCTGAGTTAGATTACATTCTTCTAAGAGTCTTTTGTATGTTATTGCAATTTCAACTGGATTAAGGTCTTCTCTCTGAATGTTTTCTACTAAAGCAAATTCAAGCATTTCCTGGTCGTTTGCTTTACGAACAAAAGCAGGAATTACTTCTAATCCAGCTAATTTAGATGCTCTTAATCTACGCTCACCTGAAATAAGCTGAAAATGTCCGTCTTTAATTTTTCTAACCGTAATAGGTTGAATTATACCTAATTGTTTAATCGATTCGCATAATTCGTTTAATGCACTTTCGTCAAACTGAGTTCTAGGTTGAAAAGGATTTGTTTCTATTTTATTGATATCAATTTCGGCTATAGACCCTGTTGAAACTGCTTCGTCAACAGTCTTTACTTCATACTTAGCGTCTGTAATTAAAGCTCCTAAACCTCTACCTAAAGGACTCTTTTTATTCATCATAACAAAATGCTTATTATTTTAGTTTTTGCTGTTTTTGTCAACAATTTCTTTTGCAAGATTTAAATAATTTATTGAACCGGTTGATTTTGCATCGTACAAAATTACCGGTTTTCCATAACTTGGTGCTTCACTTAGCTTAATGTTTCTTAACACTAAAGTTTCAAATACCATATCCTGGAAATGAGTTTTTACTTCTTCAACAACCTGATTTGCTAAACGTAATCTAGAATCGTACATTGTTAATAAAAATCCTTCTATCTGTAATTGAGGATTTAAACTGTTCTGAATCATTTTAATTGTATTCAAAAGTTTACCTAAGCCTTCGAGTGCAAAATATTCGCATTGAACAGGAATAAGTACAGAATCTGCAGAAGTTAATGAATTTAGAGTTAGTAACCCCAAAGATGGAGAGCAATCAAGTAAAACAAAATCGTAATTGTCTTTAATTTTATCTATAACTTTTTTGAATATTTTTTCCCTTTCAGGAAGGTTAAGCATTTCTATTTCAGCACCAACTAAATCTATGTGAGATGGAAGTAATTCTAATCCTTCAATTTCGGTTTTAATAATAGCTTCGTTTGGGTCAATTTCGTTTATAACACATTCATAGATACTTTTTTCGATACTTCGAGGGTCAAAACCTAAACCTGAGGTTGCATTTGCTTGCGGATCTGCATCTATTAGTAAAATTCTCTTTTCCATTACTGCAAGGCTAGCTCCTAAGTTAATAGCTGTGGTCGTTTTACCAACTCCTCCTTTTTGATTTGCAATTGCGATTACTTTTGACATAGTAAATTTATGATTTAATTTCTTTGGTGCAAATTTACAACTTTTATTCAAAAAAATGTTTTTTTTGGTATAAAATTAAATTCTATTATCTGTTTTTAACTTTAAAAAAAATTGTAAATGAATAAATTTTAAGTTTATATATTCAATATTTTTTTTAATAAAAATTTTTATTTGATTTTTTTTATAAGATATATTACAAAAAAACTTTACAATCTATAAAAAAAATCATTTTATTTTTTTTCTGATTTGAATCTTCCAAGGTTTCTGGTTAAATCAAATAATCTCTTTATTGCATTGACTTCTTGAGTAAGAATATCAATTTCAATTTTTGCCGATCCTTTGCTCATTATGTCTAATTCAACAGCGGCAGCATTTGATAAATCGAGTAAAAGTGTTTCTGAAACAGGTCCTCTATCGTTAATTTTAACAATACACCATTTTCCGTTTTCTGTATTTGAAACACGAATTAAAGTTCCGAATGGTAATTTTCGGTGTGCTGCTGTAAGTTTTGTTGCATCAAATATTTCGCCCGATGCTGATTTTTTTCCATCAAAAGTAAGTCCGTACCATGTTGCTACACCAGTCTGAAATACAATTCTTTCTGAAAATGTTTTTTCAAAAGATATTCTTTTTTCTTTGGAACATGTTGTAAAAAATAAAATCAGGAAAAGTATTGAAGAATATTTTTTCATATTTCTGAAATTAAAAAATACTTCAGTAAATTAAATAAATATTAATGAATTAATGAAACGAATTGTTAAAAAATTTTTAGAATCTTATAGAAATACAAAAAATCTAATAATGATTTAATTTATAAAATGGATTTAATCAGATAAATATTTTTTGTAGTACATTTTACATCGTATAAATTTACTTGTCTTATTCTTTAGTAATTAGCGGAAATTCGACAATAAATTTGCTACCTTTTCCAAGTACCGATTCGAATGAAATTTCACCGTTTGCACTTTTTACAATATTTTTTACAATTGATAATCCCAATCCCATTCCGCTGGATTTTGTAGTAAAACTTGGGAGGAATAGTTTGTTTTTCATTTCTTCCGAAATACCTGTGCCATTGTCTTGTATGCTTACAGTAACTTTTTTGTCAAATGCTACTAAATCAACATTTATTTTTCCTCTAACTCCATCTGGAATTGACTGTATCCCATTTTTAATCAGATTAATAAACACTCTTGAAACTTGTTCTTTATCTGCTTTTATGTTAATTATTTTATTTCCGTTCAGGTTTGTTTCTATTTCAACATTTTCGGTATTATCATAAAGTTGTGCAATGTTCTCGATTTTATTTACCAGATTAAAAACTTCTTCGTTAGGTACCGGAATTTTTGCAAAAGACGAAAACTCGGTAGCAATCCGCGAAAGCGTTTCAATTTGTTCTATAAGTGTTTCTGAAACTTCTCTGATTTTTTTGTCAAAATTTACATCATTATTTTCCCATGATTTTAACAAATACTGGATTTTTAATTTCATAGGTGTCAATGGATTTTTTATTTCGTGAGCAACTTGCTTAGCCATTTCCCGCCAAGCACTTTCGCGTTCTGATTTTGCAAGTAAATCAATACTTTCGTCGAGTTTCATTACCATTCGGTTATATTCTCTGACAAGTTCTCCAATTTCGTCTTTACCCTGATAATCTATAACTTCGTGTTTCTTTCCAAGTTCAAGTTTCTGGAATTTGCTCTGTATCATCCGTAAAGGAGAAATTATTTGTTCAGATAAAAATATGGCAAAAACTATCGCAACTATAAACAGCATTACGTAGAGATTTATTACTGTAACTAACAGATTTGAAATCTCTTCTTGCAAAACACTTGGTTTTATAAAATAAGGTACGTTTATGAATGCAATTTCTTGATTGTTTTTATTTTTTAATGAAATATATGCTGATGTAAATTCAAGATTACCAATTTTTTCGTTATTAATAATTTCGGATTTATTATTTACCATAAATTCATAAAAAGCCATCTGATCGAGACGAGAGCCAATAAGATATTTGTTGTAAATTTCGGGTCTTGATGTTGCAATTAAGTATCCCTGAAGATTATATAAATTAATATCTGAAAAGAAAACCTCCGAAATATCTCTAAGCATATAATCAAGGTAACTTAATTCCGAACTTTTAAATAAAATGTTGATAGAATCGTTTTCACCTATTTCCTGTTCAAGTGTAATTGAAATTGATTGAATTTTGTCTTTAATATTTTCGTTGTGTTTATTTTTGTATTGAATTACATTGTAATAAACAGTTGCTCCGCCAATTAACACAAATGAAAGTAAAAGTAAAAATATCATCGAAAACATAAGTTTATTTCTAAAATCGAGATTAAAATGATTGATTAACAGAGGAATGTTTCTAATCAATACAAAAATAATAAGCAGACTGTTAAAGAAAACAAATAAATATGCAAAAGTGATAAGCAAATCAATAAAATATATTCTTTCTTTTGTAAGGATAATTATTGTATTATCAGCGGTTTTATAAACCAGATGACGATATTTTCCTTGATTAAAAAAAGTATATTCATCAATAATTTTTGTCAAATCAATTATAGCATTATCAAATAAATAGTTAGCTGATTTTGAAATAAGTTCATTGTCTTTATATTTGGCATACGTATAATCTTGAAAAACAGAAGGCTTAATTGTTTGGTCTATAAGTAATTCAGGATATCCAAGTTCGCTAGGTAAAAGTTTTGAATCTAAGGTAATATATAGTTTTGCAAAATGCATACTATCTGCAATATAGTATTTGTCCTTAATAATATAACTTATGCTACCATCTTTATTGTCAATAAAATAATAATCAGAATTTGATATATTAATTCCGTATTTGTCTAATTTATTATCGTATAAACTTTTAGAAGATTCAATGGTTAATTCTTCTTTCATATTTTCAATATTACTGAAAATTGTAACATCGAGATAATATTTATTCCAATATCCATTAAAATATTTTTGTTTTAAATAAGTTTCAATTTTATCATCAGTTCGTTCATCTGTAGGTTTTTGAATATACGTTTTAACAGTTTCATCTTGTTCAAGGTCTTTTTCGATATCGGTTAACAAAAGTTCGGCTAAAACATCTCTTTCGTCAACTAATTGAGTGATTAGAAGTTTACTTTCGGCTTTTTGTTTTTTGGTTATTTTTTGCGTTAAAAATGCAACTGAATAAATAGTTGTAATAAAAACAATAAGAACATAGCTGTAAAATTTAAATGATTTTTGTTTATACCTTATAAAAGACAGTGCTATGTAAACAATTATAAAATAAAGAATTGAAATATATCCGATACCTAAATTAAAAACCAAATTGGCAACAGTTGTGATAACAGAAATAATTGCTAATCCGTAAATTAAATATTTGAATTTAAAGTTTTTACTAAAATCTAAAATAATTTTATCTGAAATAATAATAAAAGTTCCAAGTAAAATTGAATATGTGAGTATTGCTATAATACTGTACAAATCAAGACTAAGAATGTTAAAAATTTCAAAAGATAAACTTGAATCTTCAATTAAACTACCCAGTAAGTTCTGAATAAAAAGAAAGTATATTATTGTAATTGATAAAAAAGAAATAACAATCAGAATTTTAATAAATTGTGTCGATTTTTTTATTAATAGTCCTATATTATCTATTTTTACAAACTTGAATATATAATACAAAAAGAAAGAAATTAATAATGAATTAATTACGAAATCGCCTAAAGAAGGAAACAGAAATGATTCAGCGTAATAGCTAGGGTCGAAAATATTTAATGAATAAACATAAACAGGAAGTTTAAATTTAATCATCAATATTCGTAGTAAAATAACTACTAACGATATAATTGGAATAAATTTCTTTTTGTTATTCTCTATAAGTAAAGTTTTAAAAACAGAATGTAAATAAAAAATAAAAAACAAAAAACTAATTAAGTATAAAATTGCAGCAAAAGTTGAATGTTCTTTTGCTGTTATTATTGTGTTTGAAGGCACTATAGAGAAAATATATTCGCCATCTTTATTTTCAATCTCAAAACTGAAAGATAGAGGGATTTTTGAAATTTTAAGAGACGAAGGAAGATTAAATCCTTTTGCAAAGTCGTTAACAATAAACTGATTTTCGAATAAATAATGATTTTTAATTTTGAGAAGTCCAACAATTTTAAATTCGTTTACATCAATAAATTTTGTTTCGTACCATGCGTTATTCAAATATGCTATTTTTCCGCTTAACTCTGAGTTTGTAAATGTTTTACCAATTTCAAACAAATTACTGCTCCAGTATTTTAACGAATCATTCTGAAAAATCAAAACAGCAAAATCTTCTTTTGTTAAATAAGAATAATCGGTATCAAAAAAAATATTTTTTCCTGAGTTAAATAGCTTATAATCTTGGTTTGTAACTTTAGTTTTGAAAGTATCGATTAACATTTCAAGTTGTGCTTCTTTTTTATGTAAAACACTTTCAAATTTTTCGATATTAATCTCATAATCATCTGTTTCTAAAAGGCTTTTGTCAATTATTAAACCTGTTACAAACAAGAGTATTGCTATTATTAAAAATTTTATCCTTAGTAAATGATTTTTCACTGTTTTTGTTTTTTTCTTTTATATTTAAGTAACTTATTAATATGGAATTACTAAAAAAGCATTATACATTTTTAAAATTATTTAATTATTAATGATGATATGGTTCATTTTTAATTATTGAAAACCCTCTATATAATTGTTCTGTAAATAAGAGTCTTATCATTTGATGAGAAAAAGTCATTTTCGATAATGAAATTGTTTCATATCCAGATGTTAAAAACTCTTCGTGAAAACCATAAGCCCCACCAATTATAAAGTGTATATTTTTATTTCCTTGAACGATTTTGTTTTCTATATATTTGGAAAATTTTTCTGATGTAAATTCTTTTCCATTTTCGTCTAGCAATATTATTACTTCGTCTGATTTAATATGTTTTTCAAGTAATTCTTTTTCTTTTGATTTCAGTTCGTTTTTAGACAGTTTACTACTATTTTTTACATCATTTAACTCATTAATTTCAAACGAAATATATTTTTTTAGTCTTTTGTAATATTCGTCAACCCCAGTTTTTACAAAATCAATATTTGTTTTTCCTATTGCCGTTAGTTTAATTTGCACTTTCGTAGATGTTTTGTAATTTTTTTTATAATTTATTTTAATAAAACTAACATTGATGTAAATTTTCTAATACAATATTCCTTGTATCAAATATTTACATTTTTATTATGAGTAATATCAAAACTCATTCCATAATATTTTCAATTATAATTAAACCGCATTTAGAATTTGAATGTATTACAACAATTTTATAAAACACTAAATAATAACATAATACAATATTCAATCAAAAAATGGAAATTGTGATATAATAAATGTCAAAAATAAATTATAACTTGTAAAAATAAAAATTATATTTTACATAATTTCAAAGATAATTTTTGTTGATAATATTTTTAGTCTTTTTACAGAGATTCTTTTAAAAATTAAAAAAATTACATCGAACCAATATGTTTTTAGTACTATTTTTACCAAAAATATTTCACGTTTTTTGTTGTTGTAAGTAGAGGTAAGTATTTATAAACAAGTAATAAAAATAAAAAAGTATGGACTTAGAAAATTTCGAAACTGTTTCTGAATTTCAACTAAGAAAACAGTTTTTTTGGTCGAAAAAATGGGAGAACTTCAAAATCCCGCTATTTACACTGGCTATTTTTAACGTAACTTATTTGAAGATTTTATTTTTAATAGCTTAATTTACTAATATTTACGACTTACAAATGGCATTAGGTTGGTTGTATTTGTAAAGAAAATATTAATTTATGAAAATAAAATTAAAAATAATAATTAATTTTGTTCAAACATTAACTTAAACCTTTTCAAAATGAAAAAACAGACAATTATAATTTGTATATCGCTGTTTTTATTTTCATGTGCCGAAAATAATTGGGATAAAGTTTTAAAAGAAAATTCAATTGAAAGTTATAAAAAATTTATTGCCGATAATCCAGAAAGCGAGTTTTTAAATACAGCAAAATTTAAACTCGATAGTTTAGTTTTTGTAAAAGACCAAACAGATTGGGATATTGCAAATAAAACAAATACAAAAGAATCATTTGAATATTATGTTAGTGAAAATCCGGAAGGAAAATATTATTTAGATGCCAAAAAAAACATAGAATATTTTATTGATGACGAAATTTGGGAAAAAATTGATAAACTTAATTCGATTGATGAATACTGTAAATTTATTTCTAAGTATCCAAACAACAGAAACATAGGATTAGCAAATGAAAAAGTTGATAAATATCTTAAAAATACATTTTTTACCGAACATAAAGATGTTTATGATTTTATTCAAAAAGTATCAAAAAATAAAAAATATTATGTAGTCAAAAATTTTATTAATGGAAAATTAATATACAACGATTCAACTGCTTGTTTTGGAGTATCAGGTCCTGATTGCGATAAAAATATTCAAACTATTATTAAAGATAGCGTTAGTTATTATCAAACTTCAATAGAATTTGCTTTTGAATGTTTAGTTTCCAATATTGAAAATGGTGGTTATGAAAAAACTTATTACGATTACGATGGAACTGAATTAAATACTGAACTTATTGAATATGAATTTTTATATCTCGAAAATGGTATAATTATTAAAGTTTACGAAAATTATTCTGATTTTACTTTTACATTTATCAGAAAAAACAATAAATTATTTCTAACCGAAATTTTGGCATATTTCGAAGAAACCGATGTATAGAATTCAATGCCGTTTAGTAAAGAATTTCCCAGACTCTCATCCCGTTAGTGAAAACTTGGGTTTGAAAAGAGGATTAAGTACAATGAAATATTGAAAACATAAAGCATTTACTACCTTATAGGTCGTGAAATTGTTCACAGACCAAAACTTATGATTCATAAACAATGCCATGTAATTTAAATTCACAAAAATAATGTTCGGTTTGGAAATTCGTAATTCATAATTCATAACGAGGCCGTTTCAAAAGGTCAAAAACGCATAAGTTTAATTTACATTATGTAATTTATAGTTAATCAAAATGTTTGTAAAGTTAGCAAAAGCATGTAAAGTAAACTAGTATTGAGACAGCCTCAATAACATTGCAACTTAGTTTTTATCGGGTTAAGCCATGAGGCTTAATGTATTTCTCTTCCAAGCCAAATGCAAACTTTCAAATATAATTTACTTAAACCGAGTTGTAATAATATCAAAATTTTACGATTTTTTTTACATAACTTTAACCATTAGTTTATTTTTAAAAAATAATTTTTATACTTTAGCCAAAATTTTAAATTTTATTAAATGAATTGCCCTTATTGTTTTCGTACTTTTAAGATGAAAAAACGTGTCAAAGGTTCCCGTCACGTTTATTATTGTATGTCATGCGAATCTGAAATTCACAGAGCGTATGTTGAGTTTCCAAAAATTCCATTAACCCGTATCGGTTTGGTTGGATATACCGGTCACGGAAAAACAGTTTACATAACGTCTTTATTCTACATGTTTCAAGCACTTGACAATTTATGGAAAGACTATTATTTCGAAACTTTCGACGATTTTACTCATGAAATAATGTTCGAAAAAGTTCCGATATTAAAAAGTGGTAAACTTTTTTCGGGAACACCAATTAATTTTCCGGAACCTGCATTTATCAGATTAAATAATATGCCATATTTCGACGACCAAATTATCAGTTTATATGATATTGGAGGTGGTGTTTTCGACGATTTAGACCTTATGACACAAAAAGGGAAATATCTTGCACATTCTGATACTATTTTCTTCATAATTAGTTTATTAGAAACAGATGTTATTGACGATTGGAATCTTAAAATCATGAAATTGCTTGACAGATATATTCATGTTGTTTACTCAAGATTCGGGTTGGAATTATCTCAAAAGCAAAATTTGGTTTTTGTTTTTTCAAAAGCAGATCAGTTAGTTCATCTAAACGAAGAAAGAGCATTACCAAAAAACCTGATAGATAATTTAAATGACGGTCATATTAACCAGTTAACTTATCTAAGTCAGTTTAGTATCGAAAATATTGTTAACACTTCCGATAACATTAAAAACTGGTTGAGAGGTAATAACTGCAATGGATTTATTAATTTAGCCGAAAACCATTTTAAAAATGTAAATTTTGTACTTGCATCTGCTCTTGGAAATGCACCTGTAAACAACGAACTTAAAGCAAAACTAACTGTAAACGATCCTAAAAATGTATTTGACCCTCTGTTAATTGCACTTAATTTAGACAATAAAGCTCAGAAAAAAAATGGATTCTTCAGCTTTTTAAAAAAGTAAATTATTATTTAATATGAACATTAAAACAAAAATTAATCTGGGTTTATTTATTTTGATATTTTTTACAATTGTTGCAATAGTAATCGCATTTTTAACCAATTATTTATTACTGATTTTTATACCATTTATTATTGTTGCAGATATCATTTTCAGAACTAAAAAGTTATCAAAATTTACTTCCAGAAAATTAGTAATATCTATAATACTATCACTTTTTTTATTTTTTGTAAATTTTATAATATATCTATTAATTTACAGATTATTAGAACAAGAATTTAAAACTCCGTTTTTAAGTTTTATATTTTGTGTTTCAATTCCGGATTTTATTTTATACAATTTTTTGTCTTATTATACTACCAATTTAATTAACGCTGCATACAACGAATATAAACACCCGCAATTAGTCGCTAATTCCGATAAGGCAATTTGTAATATTCATGTAACAAGAGTTTTAAACGAAAAATATCTTTTTTTTAAAACTGTCAATTGCCGAAAAGATAAATCTTGCAGTTCTGATGGTAAACTTGATTATCCGGTAGAAAACATTGTAGGTGTAATTGGAGATATGGTTAAAGAAAACTTATCAAAAAACAATTTTTATATAAATATTTGGAATCAGGAATACAAAAAATTCCATAATGGAGATTTTGATGTTATAGAAATTAGAGAAACATCTGAAATTAAAGATATTGATTCTGTTATTCAACGCTTATACCGATTTTTATTTAACGATACTTCAAGAACCAAACCGTTGGAGGAAGTAAAAATCAAAATTGTTGGGAACCCTGAAATTGATGATAATTCAATCAGATTTTTAAAAGATAAATTTTTTGAAGTTGAATTTGTTAAAATTTGAACAAAATGTCGAAATATAAAATATATCAGTTAATATATACGAAACTAAATCAGACAGACAGTCCTTTTGCTAGAAAAGACTTTCATACAGCATTTTATCCGCTAGATTTTATATCCAAAACGGAATTACTTCTAATTGAAAATTATATTTACATAGCTGATATTGAAAATTTCGAAAAAAAACAAGTTGTATATTTCAGAAATTATCAGGATAATAACTACTTATTTATTATCGACATAAAATTATTGCCAAACGAAATCGATGAATTTGGACGAAAGGGGATTTTTATGGCACATACTTTTATTTTTCCTGAAGAACTGTGGAAAAAAAATTCACAACCTTCCGCATTATTGAAGTATGTTGAAAATTACAAGTACAATAGTAGAAATGAAATACTTAATTCAACATTTATCAATAAACAAAATGGAAATATTTTACCAATAGAAATAGACATAAATACAAATATTATTGAGACTTTTGAACCGTTAAATAACGAAAACGAAATATTTTTATTGAAATTATTTATTGATTTTTTCAATCCTAAAAATAGTTCTTTTAAGCTTATTTTAAAAGCAAAGGAACATATAGCTTCTAATTTTTTCGATAAACTGATTTGTTATTTTCCAATATCATATAAAACAGGTTTTGGTTGGGACACTTTATATGATGGAGGAAGAATAATGGACTACTTGCTGCCATTAGCTGCTTACGAAAATCGCTCACCAAAAGGAGGTGCTCAGATTGTTGCTCAATATGGTTTAAATCGAATCAGTTATCCTGCTGAATTTACAAAAACAGAGATTATCGACCCGTTTTTCAGATGGTTATTTTGGGATGCTGTAAATATTAATTCATTTGAAATGATTGAAGATGGATATAATTTTTCACAATTTCTAAATAAAAAAAATAGTTTTGAAAAAAAAGAATTTAATTGGGATATTACAAATTTTTGTTCTGTAAATATTAAAATAATTGATACACGATTTAGTTCAATTTGTAGAAAAGAATTCGGATTAGTAGTTTCAATATTTTTGACTAGAGAAATGAAACCTTCTGAAAAATTTTACTATTGCATTAATAACAAGAAACATGCTAATTTGTCGCATTATTTTGTAATAGGTCTAAGTAAAGGTATAATTTTAAAATCAAGTATTGAAACAATTATAAAGAGCGACACTCAAATAATAAAAACCTTTGAAATTTTACGCGAATTATGGAAGTCCGGAAATATTAAGCTCGAAGATATTGCAGGATTATCTGAAGAAGAATTACTAAGGTTAAACAAATACATCTTAAAAACAAAGTGGAGAAAATCGCCGATGTACTTAAACATAATTTTTCAAAATCAAATCTTAATAAATTATTTTACAAAAAAATTTCACAAACCAAAAAAAATAATAAAATATTTTACTAATGTTTTGAAAAAGTCTCCATCAGAACTTGTTAACTTAGGATTTAACCGTAGTTTTTTTAAGAATTTTCATTGATTACCTTTGACGGTGTTCAAAATTTTGTCAAATTACTGAAAATGACTATCTCCAGTATTTATGCTGGTGCAAATAAAATCAATGAATTTTGGCTTTAGCCACACAAAATAGAAGACTAATGTGAAGTTTTTGTGTTATTTGCTGACACCGACCTGAAGTTTGTAGATAGTCAAAAATAAATATTGTGAATATTTTAAACAACCTCTTATACTAAACCGACATCAAAAACACCACTGCACCTTTGAGGTGTTTTCACCTCAAAGCTTAGAATATCAGGTGAAAACACCTGATATATGTATATTTTATTGCTAAACTTGATGACG
>Ga0316608_1000268_pt1 | contig 26544 bp, 19 predicted proteins | sample MIS2016152B_MG_FD_207673 | JGI IMG/M metagenome (GOLD analysis project Ga0316608, IMG submission 207673) | Microbial mat bacterial communities from Middle Island sinkhole, Lake Huron, Michigan, United States - MIS.2016.152B | ecosystem: Environmental > Aquatic > Freshwater > Lake > Sediment...
TGTCTCACATTTGACCCACAAGATGACAAAATCATTACTAATCCTATAAAAATAAAAGCTTTCATATAATTAAATTAAAGTTAATAAATTGGTAAAGTGTCCTTTTTTAGCATGGCATACAACGTTGATGGTATGGTGTCGTGCGGGATTACGAAGCGATAAACTATCAAGTTACAACTGACCTTTTTTACGAGCCACGAACCTTCGCAAACCACTGAAACCCGCATGCACTATACCATGTGTTGGGTGCTGGTGTTTTTTTATTTCATTTTTTGTCAGCCGAATAAATTTCCTTGCACAGCAGTTACATTCTTAACTGGCTGATTTTTCTGCATTATCTTTTTTACTGTTTCGATTATATTGTCTTGCGTTATAATTGTAATGTCCTTTTGTTCTTTGATAAGGTCTCTGTTTAAATCAAACATTGGATTATTTTCATCAAGATTTGAATCAAACATGACAGCTCTTGGAATGTTGTACTCTTTAGCATAACCCATTGCTAAGCGCGCTCCGCTGTCAAGTTTTTGCCCTCTCAAGTTTTCGTTTCCTTTACGTTCTGAAGAATTTTGGGCATAGCTTGAAGCTAAAACAATTGTGTCGCAGAACAATGCTTGTAAGCGGTCTCTTTCTTTATATCGACTACTTAGTTCCATTTGGCTTTTAAAATCAGTTCCGTATTCTGTAACAAGCAATCCGCCTTCTTCTACAATTTGAAACGCTAAACCTTTATTCCTTACTGGCATAATACTATTTAGTGGGCTTGGTAAAATTGCAACGGTTTTACCATTTGAATCTAACGCTTGTTGATGTGATATGCTGTCGCAACCAAAAGCTAAACCACTAACAATGGTTGCTCCATTTTTTACGAATTGAGCAACGATTTTTCTTTCTCTTTCTTCTATATCGCCTACTGGATTTAAAAGTCCAATTACAGTGATATTTTTATTATCTATGCTTAATAAGTCAATATTGCCTTTGTAATAAAGAAAAATTGGTCTTTCACTTTCTTTTACATTGCCACGATGTTGTGGAAAATCTTTATCTCCAAGTGCTACAATTCCGTCACAAATCTCATTGTCAAATCTTTCTAAAAGTTTTTTTTCAAAACTTCTTTTTAGACTTTCAAATTCATCTTCGTTTGTTTGCTCTCCTTTGATTGTTTTGTTTAGTAAAGACACAATAGTTTCAACACTTTCGTTGCCTTTCAGATTTTTCACAATCCAAGCATTACCAATTCCTTTATAGGATTTGGTTGTTAAAATATTTAATGCGTTTTCGCTGTACTTCATTGTTGCTAAATTATTGATTCCTTGATACGGTTTTTCCAATGGAGTAAAAAGTAACAGAGTTAGCTCCTTTGTCCAATAATGCTTGAATTGCATCTTCATCAATGTTTACACTCTTTGTATATAAATCATCAATGAGCAAAATATCTTTATTATTTACCTGTCCTGAAATTGTGGAGGTGTCTTTTGTAATTCCTGGGTATGGCAAATTTCCGTCACCACCTTCTCCATTTTTGTCTAGATGTGTTGTTCTTGTGTTAGTGTGTCTAACAATATAATTAGTTCCGTTTTCAAAATTTGGCAATTGGTCAACCACATTACTAATTACCCTTCTAAAAAGTAATTGGTCGGCTCTATAATAGCCTTCCGCTTTTGAGCGTGGAATAACACAAACGGTTAGGTTGTTTTTTCTTATCTGTCGAAGGATTTGTGGTAAATCTTGCCTTAATATTGTTAAAAATTGTTGTTGGACGTTCGTTAGTCTTTCAGGAAATGGGTCAACGTCATTTTTTAAGGTCCAAATCAAATTCTCAATACTATTGGGAATTTGCCAAGAACTACCGCTATTATAATCAGCGTGAAAAAATGCATTTGTATTTAGATTGAGAAATGTCCCAATTAATCTAATTTCATCAGAACCATTAACAAAAAAACCTGTGTTTGCTATCCTTCCTTTTCGTTTGTCACCAATTAGTCTTCGAAAGTTAGCTTCTTTTTCAGCTGGTATTTTATACCATTGTTCCTCTGATAATATTGTGAAATTTTCCATTTCTTAAAGATATGTTGGGTTAATAATTGAAATACCTGCTTTTTGAGCGTCTGCAATTTCGCTTTCTTCATTTTCAAAAGCAACGACTAAATTGGGCGGAACGCCCAATTTTGATATGGCGTTTTGAAATTTATTGATTTTTGGGTTATTGTCGCTAAACTCTCTGCAAAGAATATTACTGAAATATTTTGCAAGTCCGAAATGCTCTAATGTTGTCATTGCTCTGTCTTTTCGGCAATTTGTAACCAAAACAGTTTTGTTTGTTTTTGAATATTTAAATAAAATTCCTGCAATTACTTCATTAAGTTTGGTTTCTGAAAGAAAGTCAATGTAATATTCTTCTTTCTTTTGAGTTATTTTTTCATAATCAGTATGGTTTAGATTAGGTAATGCAATTTTCAAAAAACTACGATTAAATCTGACTTTGGGATTATTTGATAACTCAAGTCCATTATTTGTAACTGAATGAATAGCTTTTTTATAAGATAAAAAATTCGCAAAATCTGTATCAATTAAAGTTCCGTCCATATCGAAGAATAAAATCGAATCAGCGGTTATTATTTTAGCTAAGTCTAGTTTTTCATCCATAATTCATATCGCTTTCTTTAATATTAATGAAGTTATGTCGAAGTGGGCGTTTTTTACACTTGCACCCAACATCTGTATATCAGTATTGGTGTTATATCTCTATTAAGTTCTTCGGGGGTATTTTCATTGAAAAAATTTAGTAAACCGCTACATCTGTAGGTATCATTCATTTTTAGACTTGTTTTCCATATGCAAGATAGTAAACTATTTTAATTGCCAATATTTTCATCTTTAATATCTACCACAGAGGTTGAATTTTATACTATATCCAACTTTGTGGTTGCATTTTATTTAATCACCCAAGGTTCTTTCTTCAAAGAGTTAGCGTTGGGTATTTCAATTTGTTCTTTTAGCAAATACATACTCCATTAGTCCGATTCTAAGTTTACATTTTTTGATATGACGTTCAATCAGAAATTGCAATTCATCTATAGATTCATTAGGGAATGAATTGCATACCATATGTACTTTTACCTGCCCCATGAAATTAAATCTAGTGAATGTTTACGATTGAGGTAAGAAATGAAATGTTCCTATTGCTCTTATATTCCAAAATCAGCAAATAACAATAACTTTTGTATCCGATAACAAACGACAAATAAACGTTTGTAAACAGATTAGTTTTAAAATTTAACATTGCATACCTCTTTAATAATTAGGTTACTGGATAAATAGTTTAGCTGGTTTTGCACCTTTTCCAAATGATTATATATTAAATGCAGCTCTTCTGTGAGCCTTCATCTGCAAAACTTAAGTATGTATTGTCAGGGGTTAGGGTCAAATGATTGAATACAGCCTTTTTCCTTGGAAGGGGTGGGAAGGGTAACGTATTTCTATAAACTTACATTTTGTAAGTTACAAAATGTAAGGGGTCTTTCAATGTCAGGATATCTCCTGAGCTTCACAGACAAGCTGCACTAAAAGCTACCAGTCACAATTTGAACCTCAATCAATTTGTTGAGAAAGCAATAGAAAAAGCTATAAATGAATTGGTCAATAGAGATTACATAATAAACAAAAACCGGATTTCTCCGGTTTTTGTTTATGCTACACTTTCCGAAAGATCTTTCCCGGCTTTGAATTTTACCACCTTTTTGGCAGCTATTTTTAAAGCTTTTCCTGTTTGTGGGTTTCTACCTTCACGAGCTTCACGTTTTGCAACAGAGAATGTACCAAAGCCTACCAATGTCACTGTCTCGCCTTTTTTCATAGCTCCTTCTACAGCTTTTACCATTGCATCTAATGCTTCCTTTGAATCTTTCTTTGTTAATCCGCTTTCAGCGGCAATTGCATCTACTAATTCTTGTTTGTTCATAATGTTTTGGATTTAATGTATTACGAATATAGTAACAGGAGCGCTATTATCCAACGAAAAACGGGAGAATTAATGATTGGTTGCCTACGGCAACCTTGTCATATTACCCCATTGTCTCGGAAAACAATTCATTTTTTACCACCTTTTGAGCCTCCCTTCGATGGGCTTGGTGCGCTGTTTCCTCTATCAGGTCCTGAAGGCTTCCCGGTTGTACTTGGTGCATTTTTTAATCCACTTGATTTTGCCATAATTAAATGATTTATAGGTTAGTATATTTGATAAATTTACAAATAAATTTTTCAACATAATTCCCTCTTATTGACTACAAGTTTAAATTGTTTTTAAACAAGATATTAATCATTTCGGATTTGAGTATATTATATTGAAAGTCTTATATTTGTCAAAACATTTAACATAACGCAATGACAAAGCAAGATTTAGTAAGTGAGATTTCAAAAATCACTGGAATTGAGAAAGTTACAGTGATGAAAACCATTGAGGCACTTATGGATACAGTTAAAACCTCAATGGCAAGTAATAAAAACGTTTATCTCCGGGGTTTTGGAACCTTTCTGGTGAAAAAACGTGCCAAGAAAACAGCCCGTAATATCTCTAAAAATACCACCATTATTATCCCTGAACATTTCGTACCTATCTTTAAGCCTGCTAAAGAGTTTATGAATAAGGTTAAAACTATTAAGATATAAGAAATTAAAATTGAACTACATGTTAGTTAAAAAGGCAATTTTGTATGAAGTTGCCTTTTTGTTTTTACTAAATTTTAAATGCTACTCCCCCCAACCCCATGGGGAGATTGGATTTTGGTAGCGTTTAGCGCTCGGAAATATTGGTTGAATTGAAGCTATTGAATAAGATATTGCAAAACCAAGAATTTTAAGGTAGTTTATAGTTTACCTAATAATAAGACGAACTGCCCGATTATTTAAAGAGTTTAGTTATTGTCATTTATTAATATACTTTATATCGCTGAAAACAGCTATTGAATCAAGGTTGTTGATTTTTATTATATGCGATTGGATATCATTTCTGTTGGCTCCTATTGCCTTTATCAGCATTGCGAAACTGGTGTTGGGCGGTGTTCATAATGTACTCGAAATAAATACGAATAACCACCGTACCATTTGCAATATTTGCCCCAACAACGCCATGCAAGCCTATATACCCAATGAAGACAAATTCAAAAATATATATGTAGTGGAGAAAACGGAAACCAAGCAGGGTTGGTCGTCTATCTCGCCCGACGAAGGCTGGTTTAACGGATATCAGCACGATATGGATGCATTTTACAGATCGGCAGCGTATGACGAACCCATCGATAGTAACAGCAGTCTGGCCGCCGATGTTATCGCCACCATTTATGCAGGCTATGTTTCGGCCGAGCGCAAAGGCATTGCGGTTACCATTACTAATTTGTAACAACTAACAAACTACAACATAAAAACGAATGTCATTACAAAAACCGGTTAAAACTGGCAGGTATATTAAGTAACGGAAAACTAAAATGGTTACAGTTGCTGGGGTTACGACAAACATGGGTATTTATAGTTGGCAAGGTATTCACCAATCCTATATGGTGGTTCTTTCTGTTTTGGTTGCCTGGTTACTTTGCCGATACTTTTAAACTGGATCTTACAAAACCAAGTTTGCAACTGGCGTTGGTTTATGCTGCAACAACTTTTGGGAGCATAGGAGGAGGATATCTGTCGTCGTATTTTATAAAAAAGGGATGGCCGGTTTTAATTGCCCGCAAGGTTACTTTGCTAATTGTAGCCATTGCCGCAACACCTATCTTTTTTGCTCGATTTGCCACCAATATCTGGTTTACGGTTTTTATTATAAGCATTGCTTCAGCAGCACATCAGGCCTGGAGTGCAAATATATTTACCCTTGTTTCTGATATTGTCCCTAAAAATGCCTTAAGTTCTATAGTGAGAATTGGCGGCATGGCCGGATCGGCGGCTTCCACACTTTTTCCGTTGCTTGTAGTGTCACTATTAACGCATTATAAAGCTTCGGGCAATATAACAACCGTTTATAACATTCTGTTTATTATAAGTGGTAGTGTATATCTGCTGGCATGGGTTATTATTCAGCTGCTTACCACAAAAATGAAGGCAGTATAATTTTGTATCTCTTTTCTTTAATGGAAAAAATTTCATGACAGTAATTTCTTTGATTAGAAAATCGCGATTGAAAGCTTGCCTTATAAATTTAACGGAAATACTTTTCGTAATTAAATAAATAAAACTACATGAATATGAGATAACACTATATTTTCCAGTATTTAAAATACTAAAAAGAATAGTCAAATTTTTGAAGCTTGATGCTGTAGGTTCGAACATATATCGCAATTTAATAATCGAAGACTTTCAATTAAATTACTTTTAGGTAATGGTAGTCCATCTGTTGATGTTTAAATTTTAAGTATCTAGTGGTTGTCCATCCTTTGTCTATCCTTAAAATAAACCCTTCCCTAAGAATTATATTAAATTTAGGTAAATAACAGTCTGAGTGCTGCGAAGGAGGATTTTTTCTTTGGAATACCCAATAATATTTACTTCAAAATTTAAAATCATAGATATGAAAATTAATGTAAACTGGAATCAATTTAATCTTAGGTCAAAAATAATTTTACCAATGGTTTTGTTATCCCTCATAATGGTTATTTTAATTATAGGTGCAGCATACCTTTCATTTAACAAAAATTTAAGTAGCTATTTTCAGCAAACAATCTCAAGTAAATCACAAAACCTTCAATTTAAGGTTGATGAATTGGTTATCTCAGCAAAAAGTTCTTTATCATGGTTTGAAAAGTCTGCCAGATTGAGTCAGGCAATTATTAATAAAGACAAGGATAAAGTTTTGAAGTTAGGGGAAACCGCTATCTCGTCTTTTAATTTTGATTTTTTTATTGCAACTGATATCAGCGGAAACGTGATTGCAAGTGCCGGGGAGGTTTCAGATTCAGGTGATTTTTCCATTTCTGGTGAAAATTTAAGAAATATTATAGGGGGGAAAGCTTCTAGTGGTATAGTCTATGACCCTCATCTAAAAATAAGTGTAATTGCATTATCTCCCGTTATTACCTCCAACGATTCAATTGTTGGAGGTGTTATACTTGGATATAAGCTATCCTCCGAAAAATTTGTTGATAAAATCAAGTCGGATCTTAATCTTGAGGCAACTGTTTTTTTGGGAAACATACGACAAATGACTACAATAAGAGGAGAAGATAATAATAGAATTATTGGTACACCATTGAATAATGCCACTATTGAAAAATCGGTTTTGCAGGATGGAGTAACATATTTTGGTGAATCGCAGATTCAGGGAAAGAAATATAAAGCTTCATACATTCCCTTAATTGCTGAAAATAAGGAAGTAATTGGTATGTTATTTTGTGGAGAAAATGTAGAAATTATTGGAACTATCATATACAAGGTTGTTTCAAACATCGGACTAATTACGCTGTTTATTATAGGGGCTATTATTTTCATTTTAGGATGGATATTATTTCAGTATATTTTAAATCCATTGAGTGAAATAGTTGATGCAACAGAAACTGTTGCATCAGGAAATCTGAATACTTCCATAAAAGTAACTTCCCAAGATGAAATGGGAAGATTATCTCTAAGTATCAATAAAATGGTTAAGTCAATAAGGGATATAATATTAAATGTAAAAGACACCTCGGATACTATGAAAAACCTAAGTGAACGAGTGAATTCAGATGTTATATCCATAACCAACTCAGCTAATGAACAAGCATCTAATATAGAAGAGATTTCATCATCAGTTCAGGAGATGGTTTCAGGAATTCAACAAAACACCGAAAATGCTCAAAAAGCAGAAGAAATGTCCAAGTTGGTGATGGAAAAGATTGTATTTGGTGCCGCATTATCACAAAAAACTGCTGAAGTTATGGAAAATGTATCTGAGAAAATATCCATTATCAATGATATCGCTTTTCAGACCAATTTACTTGCTCTTAATGCTGCTGTTGAGGCGGCCAGAGCTGGTGATCAAGGCAGAGGATTTTCTGTTGTTGCTTCAGAAGTAAAAAAGCTTGCAAAAAGGAGTAGTGAATCGGCTGAACATATTATTTATATCTCACAGGAAGGCCTTGAATTTTCAAAAACTAATCATAATGAGCTTGATTCTATTGTACCTGAGATTAAAAGAACCGAAAACCTGGTAAAGGAAATTGCAGCAGCAAGTTCGGAGGAAAGCGCTGAGGCACTTCAAATAAGTGCCTCAGTAATGCAATTGAATGATATTGCTCAGCAAAATGCAGTTACATCTGAAAGGCTTGCGAATATCTCCGGAAAATTATTTGATAAAGCAAGGGAATTGGATATAGCAATTTCAATTTTTAAAATTTCAATTTAGTACAATATGAATTTTGGGAATCAAAATAAAGGGTCATATACAATAGTGCCTGAAGAATTCAGGCATTTAAGGTTCAAATTTAGAGTTGGTATGGATGCTGATGCCTGTATATTGAGATTTAATAGTGAAACGATTCATACCATAAAATATTTAACCGGCAGAAAGTTAGAAAAGGGGCAAAGCTTGTTCAATTATTTGGAAGAACATGAAATTCTTTTTTTTCGGCAGAATTTCAAATTAATCAAAAATGGGGAGTACATAACTAGGATAAAGAAATTTAGAAATCCGGATCAAAGAATTTTCTATTTCCAAGTTTTATTTTCACTAGAGTTTAATAGGGATAATGCAGTTTCTTGTATCATTGTCGAAGGTTTTAATATTACTGGTCAAAACAGTTTTGAATCCGAGAAGGCTAAAATATCACATAATTTAGCGGCTTCTTCAGGTAGAGATAATTTTAATCTGGTTTGCAGATTTACTTTTGATGGCACGCTTACATATTACAGCAGCGAATTTAAAAAAACTTTTATAAAAGAATTAGATCCGATTTCATCTGTAAAATTTACCGATTACCTTGATTTGGGGGAATGCAGTGAGTTTCTATTAAAACTTAAATCCATATCCCAGGAAAGCCCCACCAGTTTTTGGATGCACAAATCCAACGAAAGATTGTCTGAACCTTTTTTTCAATGGATCATTTTTGGACTGTTCAAAGATAAACCTGAGGCTTCAGAGTTTGTTGCATTTGGGAAAAATGTCTCGGAAGATAGAAAAAGGGAAATTGAGACAATTCTTTATAAAAATAAAATAGAAGCTATTCTCAAAGCATTACCTGATATGATATTTATTTTTAATAGTTCGGGAATTGTACTCGATTGTATTTCTCAGGAGCAAACCTTGTTATTAGCAAAAACAGAACAAGTTAAGGGTTTTCATATCAATAACTTTTTTTCAAAAAAAATCTCTGATGAAATTTTAGCTGTGATTAAAGAATGCCTTAAAACCAAAGAAACAATAAATTATTTATACACAATTGAAATTGAAGGGAACACATATACATTTGAAGCCAGGCATGTTCCCTTCGGTAACAATAAGGTTCTTTCGATTTCGAGGAATATAACAGAAAAGGTTAAAGCAGAAGAGGAGCTTATTAAAAGCGAGGAAAAATTTAGATTAATTTCAAACCAAACATCTGATGGTATTATAGTTATAACAAATCATGTTATTGAATTTGCATCTGATTCTTATCTAAGAATACTTGGCTATGGTCTGGACGAAGAAATAGGAAGAAATGAGGATTCTATCTTTGAACTGATTCATCCTGAAGACAGAGGTAAGGTTAAAGATAAAATTTACCAGGCTATTTCTGATAAATTACCAGATGTAACCTATTTATACAGAGCTAGAGCAAAAAATGGACATTATATCTGGAGAGAGGACCATGCAACACTCATTTACAATTCACAGAACGTTTATTACAAAGCATATGTTATAAGTCGTGATGTAACTGAGAGAATACATTTCCAGGAACAACTTTGTATTAATGAGGAAAGATTGCGGATGGTAATCGAGATATCAGATGCTGCTGTTTGGGATTGGCAGATAAAATCTAACAGAATTATACATAACGCCATTTGGTGCAATCACCTTGGTTTGGATACCGATTATCAGGAACATGACCTGGAGTTTTTTTCATCATTAATTCACCCCGAAGACAGAGAGAAGGTTTTTAGCAGGATTCAGGACTGCCTGAATAACGGAAAACCTTATGTTAGTGAACATCGGTTGGTAAAAAAAGATGGTGAAATTATTTGGGTAATCGATCGGGGAAATATAGTAAAGCGCGACGATAAAGGTAACCCAATTCGCATGTTAGGCAGCTTTATCAATATTACCTCAAACAAAGAGCAAAATCAACGGATATCAATACTGGAAAGAGCCATTGAACAAATTCCTAATGTTTTGGTCATTACTGATGCTAAAGGGATAGTAGAATATGTTAACCCTCAGTTTACTATTTCAACAGGTTATCTAAAAAATGAAATTATAGGTCAGAATGTTAATTTATTAAAGTCGGGAAACCATGCAACGGAATATTATAAAGAATTATGGGAGACAATTAAATCCGGGAAAACCTGGAGAGGCGACTTTCATAATAAAGATAAAAATGGGAAGCTTTATTGGGAAAGAGCCATTATATTTCCGGTTTTCAATGAAATTTGTGAAATCGACCATTTTATTGCGATAAAAGAAGACAACACTATAGAAAAGGAACTCTGGAACCAGCTTTATGATGCCAAATTAAAAGCCGAAGAAAGTGATAAATTAAAATCTGCTTTTCTGGCAAATATAAGCCACGAAATTCGCACTCCAATGAATGGATTACTGGGATTTATTTCATTTTTAACCCAAAAGTCTGTTTCGGAAGAGGAAAAAGCAAAATTTGTGAGTATTATTCATAAATCAAGTCAAAAATTATTGACAATTGTTGACGATTTAATTGAAATTTCAAAAATTGAAACCGGGCAATTAACTTTATTTCGCGATGCTGTAAATTTAAATGATTTATTTACAGAAATCCGGGATAAATACATGGAAGATATAAACAAAAAGAGCATACAGGTATATTTAGATTTAAGTCGTCCCTATGAATATGCTTTTGTTATTTCCGATTTATCCAAATTAATCCGAATACTGGATAATTTATTTAATAATTCTGTTAAATTCTCTAAATCTGGGGGTATTATCCGTGCAGGATATTCTATCAAAAATAATAACCTGGAGTTTTTTATCCAAGATACGGGAATAGGCATCTCAGAGGAAAATAAGGAATTAATATTTAATAATTTCAGACAGGTTGAGACAGGAGTTACCCGGAATTATGGAGGAATCGGACTAGGCCTTTCCATAGCTAAAGGGTATATTAATTATTTAAAAGGGAATATCTGGATTAACTCTGAATTAGGTAAGGGAACACATATTGTTTTATCATTACCTTTTATTCCATACGGACCTACAATCAGCAAAGAGCCAGTTAAACAGGAAAATAAAATCCTTAGCATAAAAGTTTTGATCGTTGATGATGAAAGCATTAATATTGAATATTTGAGTAATATTCTTGAAAACTATATTCCTGAAATATTTACCGCCCGTAATGGTTTGGAAGCATTGAAATTAATGGATAAAGATCCTGTTCCTTTAATTTTTATGGATATTAAAATGCCTGAAATGGACGGTGTGGAAGCACTTAGGTTAATTAAATCGGAGCATCCACAAACTTTTATAATAGCTATAACGGCTTATGCTACAGAAGGTGATCGGGAATCATATCTAAATTTGGGTTTTGACGATTATATAAGTAAGCCCTTTTCAATTGAAGAAATTCAAAAAAGAATTACAAAATATATTAATGTAAATTTGAGTAAATAAGTTTGTTTTATTGGGTAAGTTATGGATGGGAATCTAGCTGGGTATTCAAAAGAGTTTAAAAAGTTAAAAACAATTTTTCTAAATAATTTTAAGGGGGGGAAAGGCTCAAATTATGAATTAAAGGAATTCTTAAATGAGGTAGTAGCATTTAATCAGGAGTTGACGTCACAATTGATTGATAATATAGATGTTGATACTATAAAAGATCCCGGATTATTGGTATCAAATCTGTTAGAATTTGATTTCGTTGTAAATACAGAAGGTGAAATAATAAAGCACAATTTACTGTCTTTAAGTTTAATTAACAATGGATTAGAAGAATTAAGGGAGAAATCGATCTTTAATTTTGCCGAAGTTCAAAATCCGGAAAATTTTAAATCAGCTTTGAAACTGGTAATCAAATCTTCAACTCCATTAGAATTCGAACAATATTTACAATTTGCTGGCAGCCTAATTAATAATCTTTACCATATTTCATTAATCCCATTTTTTGATTTTGATTTAAAGGAATCACTTTGCCAATGTAAATTCAAAAAAATTAATCCCTTCGAAATTTCGAATAAAAAATTCGATTCTATTATCACAAAATTTACAGATATTACCGATGAAGCTATTCGAATTACTGATAAGCAGGGGATTATTATCCATGTAAACAAATCACATGAAAATCTAACAGGTTTTACTAAGGATGAAGTAATGGGAATGAATGTTTGCGATCTGATTTATGAGCTTACTCCTGATGATCTTAAGCATTTAAAACTTAAGGTAGATCTAAAAACAATGATAAATGAAAATATGAAAAAGCAGTCCATTGAAACTTTTGATTCCAAGCAACAACGGATATTAAAAAGCAAAAATGGACATCTGAAATATGTAACATCTGAAATTTTTAAGATAGACTCTGTAGATGATTGCTATTTTGTGTCTTCAATAAAGGATATTTCTGAGCTAAAAACACGCGAGCTGGAACTCCTTTATGCCAATAAAAAATATGAAAATTTGTTAAATCATCTTCCGGCTATAATCTATAAAATTTCAAACAATAAAGGAGGCTTATTTTATACAGAAAGGGTTAAAATTATTTTAGGCTATACACCCGAGGAATTTGTTCAGAATAGGAATCTATGGTTCAGTTTAGTACATCCTGAGGATAAGGTTATGTATGAGGGTAAATTGAGTCAATATTATCAAGGAAAACCTTTTGATTGTGAATACAGGATTAGGAACAAAGCCGGAGAGATTATATGGTTACGCGACTCTTTTTTCCATAGTGAGCAACTAGGAGCTGAAATTATCTCCGAAGGAAGAGCTGTTGATATAACTAATCAAAAATTAATTGAAATTCAACTCCAGGAGAGTGAACTAAGATTCAAAAATATGTTTTTCAAACATAGTTCTATTATGTTATTAATAGATCCCGACTCAGGTCAGATTCTCAATGCAAATTATGCAGCTTCTTCCTTTTATGGTTATTCAATTAATGAATTGTGCAAAATGACCATAAATGAAATTAATACTTCCGATCCAACAATTAATCTGGCAAAACGACAAGATGCAAAATATGAAAAGAACAACATTTTTATTTTTGAACATATTATAAAAGGAGGTCAGAAAAAGATTGTTGAAGTACATTCTTCTCCCGTTGAATACCTTAATAAGAAAGTACTTTTTTCAATTATACATGACATAACCGAAAGGATAAAAATCGAAAACTCACTTGCAATAACACATGAGAATTACAGGAATTTCCTGCATTCAATTGATGTTTTTTTATTTGTTCTGGATAATAAAGGAGTAATAAAATTTGTTAATAACTCAGTTAAGAAAAAATTGAAATATTCAGAAAATGAATTACTTGGGAAACATATTTTAATGCTTCATCCAATCGATAGAGCTCAGGAAGCTTCTGATATTATTGGAAGAATGATAGCAGGTACCTTGGATTTTTGTCCTATTCCTTTGTTAACTAAAGAAGGAGAAAGAATTGAGGTAGAAACGAGGGTTTACGCCGGAGAATGGGATAATGAACCTGTATTGTTTGGCGTGTCTAAAGACATTACAAATCTTGTTTTATCCGAAGAAAAGTTTTCTAAAACATTTCATTTGAATTCGGCATTGATGGCAATTTCTGATTTTGAATCAGGAATTTTTATAGATGTAAATACTTCATTTTTAAAAATATTGGGATATACCCGCAAGGAAGTTATTGGAAACACTGCCAGAAATCTCAATTTATTTGTTAACTCTAAATCTAGAGATAAGTTAATTGGGATATTAAACAATCAAAGTGAATGGCTTGATGAAATTGGTATAAAGGTTAGGACCAAGGATGGAGAAAAAAAAGATGGCCTATTTTCAGTTTCTAAAATAATAATCGGTGGTAAAAAATACTTACTTACTACAATGATTGATATAACATACCAAAAACAAGCAAACAGAACCATACGAAATCAGAATAAAGAATTGACAAAGCTTAATATTGAAATGAACCGGTTTATGACAATACTCTCGCACGATTTACGAAGTCCTTTTAATTCAATGCTTGGGTTTTTGGAGTTGATATTATTAAATTTTGACAATTATGGTATGGAAAAGTTAAAAAGGCATCTTATAAATGTAAATTCATCTGCAATATTAACATATAATTTACTCGACGATTTACTAAACTGGATAAGAATTAATTCCCAAAAAGTTCAGTTATCTCCTACAATTGTAAACCTTAAGGAATTTGTTACCTCGGTATTGGACATTTATACCTTTACCGCCCTGGAGAAGGGAATTGAAATACACAACTTGGTTGGAAATGACACCTCTGTTTATATTGATACTGCAATGATTAATAAAGTTTTACGTAATTTAATATCAAATAGTATCAAATTCAGTAATAATGGAAGTAAGATATGGATAAGTGCCGAAGAATGCAATGATAAAATTAAACTGACAGTCAAAGATCAGGGAATTGGAATAAACCAATCCCAGGTTGAGAAGTTATTTAACATTTCCTTTCGGAATAGCACATTAGGAACAATGAATGAAAAAGGCACCGGACTAGGCCTTAATCTTTGCAAAGAAATGATTCAAAAACATCAGGGAGAGATATGGATTACCTCAGAAGTTAACCATGGAACTGAAGTTTCTTTTACAATACCGGCATCGGATTTAAGTTAAGTTTATGGAAAATATGGATATGGATTTTTATCACTCCTGCATGGAGGCAGCCCTAATTGCTATTTGGGAGATGGAGCTTCCAAGCGGAAAAGTACGTTTCAGTGAAATGAAGACAAAAATGCTGGGTTATAGTAAGAATATGTTTAACCATTATACCGATTTTACTAAACTTATCCATCCCAAGGACTATGAAAGGGCCATGAATGCCATGAAAAGTCACATGAAAAATTTGACTGATAACTATTCGACAGAATACAGGATTCGTTGCCACGATGATACATATATTTGGCTTAGAGATATTGGAAAAATCATTAAAAAGAATGAACACAGCCTTATATTGCGGGGTGTTGTATTAAATATAAACAATGAAAAGCTTCAACAGGAGGAAACACTAGCTTTAATAAGCGAAGCAAAGAAAACTGCAGAAGAAAATGAATTAAAATATAAAATGCTTATTGAACATTCCCCATTTGGTATAGGTGCTTCAGTAAATAATATACCTGTATATGCAAATAGAGCTATGTACGATATCCATGGTTTTGATAAAATGGAAGATTTTCTAAGCATTCCTAAAAGAACATTTTTACATCCAGAAGATAAGGAGAAAATAAATAAATTCATGGAAATGATTCAAAGCGGTAAAAGAAAATTACCTGCAACAATTGAATATCGGATTATAAACAAACGAAATGAACATAAATATCTGCGTGCTATAATTTCTGAACTGGAATTAAGTAGCTATTCTTACAGACAATCTATCATATTTGATATTACCAAAGAGATTGAGAATAATCAAAAAGCAAAAGAAGATTCTTTTAGCGGTATCTATTTAAAAGCAAAAGAACGTGAAATAGTCAATTTTAGGAAATGTATATCAGATATTATAGTAAAATACGGTTTAATGAATGAAGATTTAAGAGTAATTGATAAAGCACTAAACGATTTTACAATCACCGAAAAAGAGTGGGATTTTGCCAAATCGCAGTTTGATTTTCTTCACGAAAACTTTTTTAAAAATTTAATTCAACTATTTCCTAAATTAAATCAGAATGATTTAAGGCATTGTGCATTAATAAAAATGCAGAAAACCAATGCTGAAATAGCGAAAATGTTCAATATCCATATATCAAGTCTTCAAAGATACCGGCAACGCCTTAAAACTAAATTAAATCTTGATCATTCGACAGATATAATTAAATATATAAACTCATTGTAGAATAAATGAGAATAAGTTTTTAGAATGCCATAAACATTAAAACTTAAAGGAATTAAATATGAAGAATATATCCATCGCTTTACGATTACGAATTTTGTTATTAATATCCGCATCTACCTTGATCATTATTACCATTTTAGGTACTAATAATTTAAAGGTTGTTAACAGAAACATTTCTACCATGTACAACGATCGTGTGTTGCCATTAAAGCAACTTAAAGTGATTTCGGATGCTTATGCAGTTAATATTGTTGATTGTTCCCATAAGCTGCGAAATGGTAATATTTCCTGGCAAGAGGCTATTCCGATGCTCGAATCCGCCAATAATCAAATAAATGAAAACTGGAATGCATATATGAGCACCTATTTAACGTTAGATGAGAAGCATCTTGCAAAACAAGTTGAAGAAAAGAAGGAAATTGCAAATAGTGTATACAATAAAATTCTTGAGATAGTTAAGGAAGGTCAAACTGCCGATAACCAACTAATGCTTGAGACCTTAATTAAGGATGAACTGTACGAAAAAATCGATCCACTTACGGGTTCCATTTCTGAATTAATTAATATTCAGTTGAAAGAATCAGATAGCCTTAAAACTAAATCGGATACTATTTATTTAAAAACGCTATTAATTACCATTCTTATTGGGTTGGTAGGATTTCTGCTTATTCTCGGAACTGGTCTAACCATTTCCAAGAATATAAGTAAGGCGCTTATACAAGCAAATAAAGTAGTTAAGGATATAGCTTCAGGAAATCTGAAAACCCAAATTGAATATATATCTAAAGATGAAATAGGTATTTTGCTTAACAACATTAGTAATATGCAGGGACAATTGAAAGGGATTGTGAAAGATATTAATGCATGTGCAGATGTACTAATGCAGGCCAGCGACGAAGTTAGCAAAACCTCTCAGGGTTTATCTCAGGGGGTATCTGAGCAGGCATCATCAGTTGAAGAAGTATCTGCATCAATGGAAGAAATTACAGCAACAGTAAATCAATCAACAGACAATTCTCAAAAGGCGAACGCTTTAGTAACTGAAACTGGTAAAAAAATGATTAACATTTCTGAAGCTTCAAATATTAGTCGGGAATCGATTAAGTTGATTTCAGATAAAATTATTATGATTAATGATATTGCTTTTCAAACAAATATTCTTGCTTTAAATGCTGCAGTTGAGGCTGCCAGGGCTGGAGAATTTGGCAAGGGTTTTGCCGTTGTAGCATCTGAAGTCCGGAAATTAGCTGAGCATAGTAAAACAGCTGCAGATGAGATTGTGACCCTAGCCAGAAATAGTGTAAATGTTACTGATACGGCAGTAAAACTGATAAATGAAGTGATGCCTCAAATAAAGGACATTATTGCAATTGTTCAGGAAATTACAGCATCTGGTTTGGAACAAAGTAGTGGTGTGGGACAGGTAAATTCAGCTATTCAACAATTAAACCAGGTAACTCAATCGAATGCAGCTACAGCAGAAGAAATGGCAGGTATTGGCGAAGAATTTGCAAGTCAGGCTGATGATTTAAAAAGGATTACGGGTGTTTTTACAATATAATTCTGTGAGCTAGAATTTTGCAGAAGCAATTGTTTATGGATATTAAAACGTGAAGATTTGCAACATTCAGCATCTATATGGAATTTTTATTTATATAGTATATTACTCAATTTAGTATGAGCAAGGAACAATTACTCGAAAGAATTGCCGAATTAGAAGAAGAAGTATTGTATTTGAAATTTGAAGCCAATTTATGTAACAATAATACAGCTTTAATTGCCTGGGACACAAAAACTGCTGTTTGGGAATGGGATTATACATCTGGTAAAGTTAATTTCTCTGCAAAAAAAGCACAAATGCTGGGGTATAATCCCGATGAACTTGAACCAAATGTTTTTTCTTTCACCTCGAAGATTCATCCCGATGACTATGAAAGCACCATGGAGAGTATGCGGGAACATTTGTGTGGAAATCTGTCGGTTTACGAAGTTGAATACAGGATTAGGACTAAAGATGGGAATTGGAAATGGTTTTATGACAAAGGTGAAGTTATAAAAAGAGACCTTGGAGGCAAACCATTAAAAATAGTTGGAATAGTGAACGATATTACACATCGAAAGCAAATCGAATCTGAGAATAAAAAATTACGTAAAGCAATAGAATGTTCAAAAGAGTCGATAATTATTACTGATGCATATGGGAATATTGAATATGTAAATCAATATTTTTTAAAAATGACAGGTTATTCAACAGAGGACTGTTATGGAAAGAACCTCAATATGTTAAGAACAAAGTATCATACCAATGATTATTATGATAATTTGTGGCAAACGATTAAATCTGGATCAACATGGGAAGGTGAGTTCCTAAACCTTAAGAAAAATGGGGATCAATATTGGGAAAGTGCAATAATATCTCCAGTTTTTGATGAAAAAGGAGAAATAATCAATTTTGTTGGGGTTAAACGAGATATAACCAACCTGAAATTAGCTGGAGGCAAACTCAAAAGAAGAGACAGGTTTAAAGCAATTGTTAAGAGCATGAGTTACGAAATCCTTAAGCCTATGAATGCAATTATGAAGTTTTCTGAATTGTTATTAAGTAATTATAATAGTTTTGATAATATTAAAAAATATTCGCATTTAATAAGTTATCGATTCAAGGAACTGTTTGTATCAAATAAAGATATATTGGCTATTTCAAGAATTAAATGCGATGAAATGGCAAAAGTGAATAGTAAATTTAATATTCTTACTTTATTTACCGAACTGAAGGAATTCTTTAACAAGCCACAATTCAAAGAAAGAAGGTTAGATTTAATTTTTATCGGAATAGATGATTTTTGGATTTATGCTGACTATAATAAATTAATTAGAATTTTGTATAGTCTTATTGAAAATGCTTATAAGTTTACTATTGAAGGATCAATTTGGGTTAGCGTGAATAAATTAGATGACAATATACTTATTTTTCGAGTGAAAGACACTGGAGTTGGTATACCCAGAGATAGATTTGATCTGATTTTTCAAAGATATTTCCAGATTTATCCACCTCCACACGGTATTTTTAAAGGAAACGGACTGAGTTTATCAATTGTAAATGGAATGGTAACTCTTATGGGTGGGAAAATATGGTTAGAATCGAAAATTGGAGTAGGTAGTGAGTTTTATTTTTCAATTCCTCTTACCAGTATTCCTCCAATTTTAAGATGTTAATCTTTAATACAGTGCTTTAAAAAGTCTTAAGGTATTTCATTTTGGAGTTATATTAAATTTTTTTCAGGTAACCAATACTAATTAATATATTGTTAAGCTATTCTGCAATTGTTCCTGTTCTCATTAAAGGATTACACAATAGTTCATTTGTTCTTTTGCCACATTGATGTTCTATATTGAAAGGCTCCTGTGGGAGAGGTTGAGCAACGATTCTTCTGCCTGAAGAAACCGCTCGTGACGACTGCAAGGCAATTTTTGTAATTATTCATGTTGTGTGTCAGTGGAAGTCCGTTGGTCCTTTTGTTTAACTTAAATAGGCTGTGGAATTTCTCGTTTCGGATCTTGGCTTAAATACACCGATTTGATAGATATACAATGTTTTCGACAGTAGGCCTATTTGGGCTTGAGGCAATGGATAACATTTTTTTCGATAATTTTGGTTAAAGGTTAGACAAGGTCTATTTTCATTAAAATAGTCAAATTTGACATGATTGTTAATTTTATTTAAATTAAGTTACACCTTTTCTGGAATGATTCTAGAATTACGCACTAAGTAAATAGATTATTATATTTATCCTTTAAGGGGAGTGAAAAAATAAATTCACTCCCCTTACCTAGTTCACTTTTAATCCAGATTTCCCCACCATGTCTTTCAACAAACTCCTTACAGAGGATAAGGCCTAACCCATTTCCTTTTTCCTTTTCAGTACCTTCTGTGGTATAAATTTCTGAGATATCAAAAAGCTTAGCTATAAGTAATTGATCAATTCCGATTCCCCGGTCCTTAATTGTTACCTCAATTTTATTTTCAAGTTTCCATAACCAAACATCAATTTGTCCATTATAATAACTATACTTAATGGCATTTGAAATTAGATTACGCAGGACTGTTTTTATCATATTGGCATCAGCGTATATGCTCCCGCATTCGGTTTCAAAGAGATTTATTGAGATACTTTTTTGATCTATATTTGGTTTCAGATTTTCAATTACATTTAAATATACATCTGGAAAAGAAATCATTTGTGGTTCAAAAGGCATTCTCCCCGATTGTGATCTGGCCCAACTTAATAAATCTTCCAGCAAATTATAAGTTTGATGCGCGGAATTAAAAATTCTTAGCAATTGATCTTCAATTTTATTGATTTCATATTTTCTAATATTACACGTAAGTAAATCTAAATACCCAAGTATTACATTAAAAGGATTTTTTAAATCATGTGCAAGGATTGAAATGAATCTGTTTTTATCTGCATTCAGCTTGATTAATTCTCTCTCCTTTTTTTTAATCTCAGTATTATCTCTAAATACAGAACAAAATAAACTTTGACCTTCTAATTTCACTGGAAAAACATTCATCTGGATATTTTTTTGTAGACCAGAGTTTGGATCGGTTATCTCAAAATCTATTATTCGATCAAACTCCTCAGGCATACTAAGAGCAATAATACTTTTAATCGATCCCTCATTTTGGGCATAATTTTTAAACTCTTTAGTAATAAGCTTATATTGAATATCTTTGATGCATTTATCTAAAGCATCATTGGCATTTATTCCAAGGATTATTTCCGAACCTTTGTTCCATATAATAATTATCCCCTTTTCATCAACAACAACTATTCCATCGTTTATCTGATTAATTACCTCTTGAAACTTAATCTCGCTCTCTTTTAGGGATTTATCAATTTTCTTGCGCTCAGTAATATCATTTGCAATCACAAAAACCTGATTCTCTTTGAGAGGTATGGAGCTTATAAGTGTGTCCCTTCTCTTCAGGTCTGGTCTGACAAAAACGACTTCACCAAATGAAATTGGGTCATTCGGGTTTAAATACAATTGAACACATTTTTTCTCTGCATCAGGACAAATATCGGTAGTTTTTATTTGTTTTATTAGATGTAATGATCTGCCTGTAAGCATTTCAGCTGATTTATTTGCATCCAGGTATTTCTGTGTAATGAGATCGACTATAAAGATAGCATCATTGGATCTCTCAAACAGCATTCGAAAACGCTCTTCACTTTCCCTTAATGATTCCTCTGCAGCTTTACGTTCCGCAAGTTCACAAATTAGTTTCTTGTTTGATAAATTTAAAGCTTCTGTGCGCTCCAAAATGCGAACCTCCAACATTTCATTCAAATGACTAAGTTGCTTGTTCGCCAATTTCTCAAGGTTCCATCTTTTTACTATCGAATTGGAGAAAAAAGCAGTCAAACCAGAGAATATAAACACAAGTACTAATACAGTAATAGAACTTTTCCGCCATTCAGACGAATAATCTACCTTAGCTCTGCCTACAAGTATGATGAGAGGTAAGTCTGGAAATTTACGAAAAGAGTACGTCCTAACAACATTATCAACACTAGCAGTGCCTGTAAATGTTGCTTCAGTTTTACCGCTACTTACATGTTCAACCAGCTCTTTCATGGTGGATTTATGGCCTATTCCATTACCAATGCCCTGCGATTCGGGGTAACGTGCTATTTGGAATAAATTTGTGTCACGCAGCGCAATACTACCTTTTGCTCCAATATTAATACCTTTAAAAATTTGAGTAAAAGATTGTATAGAAAATGATGCAATTATAACACCCGCAAATGATTTGTCCGGATAGTTAATTCTCCGAACTAAATTAATAACCCATTTATTGGTCATTCTGCTTAAAACAGGCCTGGAAAGGTATACACCTGTAGCAGGTGATTTTCGTAAATTAATGAAATACTCCCGATCAGCTATATTTATAATAGTATCCAATATCTTACGCCCTCCAACCACCAGATTTCCTTTGCTGTCACTAATCCATAAATCTTGAATATCAGGAAGTTTATTGTAATGTCGAATAATCGAATGATTCAATTCATCTTTTGGTAGGTCTCTATATCTCAATTGCCTCTCTGCCTCTTCAGCAATGTCTTGAATGGCAATATCCGATTTACTAAAAATCGCGCTTATAGTCTTTTCCAATACTAACGAAAGGTTTTGAGTAGAGGTTTCTATTGTTTTCAGGTTTTGTTGCCAACTCTGATAAAGGTATAATCCTGCAAGTAAAATGATAAAAAGATTAACAATACCAATTATAGCAGCTGTCTGCCGAATAAACAGTACCGATGATTCATCTTTTTTTTTTGGACTTTTCAAAAACATACCTACAAACCTTCCACTATATCTATCCATCCTCTCTTAATTATGTTTATATATTATTTAAAGTCGTTTTCAGGTAAAGTAAAATAGAACTGACTGCCTTTACCAACTGCACTATCTACCCAAATTCGTCCACCATGCTTTTCTACAAATTCTTTGCATAGGATTAATCCCAGCCCGGTACCCATCTCTTTTTCAGTCCATTCAGTAGTCTGTAAATGTGAAATTTCAAAAAGATCAGATAACTTATCCTATTCAATTCCTACTCCATTATCGCATATTGATAAAATAGCAAAATTCTCACCTTTTTGCAAGGTAACATCAATTTGGCCGCCTCGATTGGTGAATTTTATAGCATTTGAAATCAAGTTACGTAGAATTGCTTTTATCATATTTGGATCTGCAAATATGAATTGATCTAACGGTGCAAAATAATTAATTGATATATTTTTATCTTGAGTATTTTGCTTAATACTTTGAAAAAGATCATTATAAATTGATTGAAGATTTATTTTTCTCGGTTTAAATGGGATTTTTTCTGACTGTGATCTCGCCCAACTCAATAAATCAGCTAATAAATCATAAGTTCTAAGAGCTGATGAAGATATTTTGCTAATTTGTTTTTCAATTTTATCAATATCATATTTGCGTAAATTCATTGTCAATAATTCCAAATATCCAAGGATTAAGTTGAATGGGTTTTTTAAGTCATGAGCAAGAATAGCAATAAATCGATCTTTATCATCATTTAATTTTCTTAGCTGATTATTTTGGTGGTTAATTATTGCTTCAGCTTCCTTTTGAAAAGTAATATCAATCATTGTTGTTAAAAGACAAAGATCCTTCCCAATGAATAACTTTTCAGCTGAAAACAAGCCATATTTAATTGCCCCACTTTTGGTCCTTATTTCAACAACTGTATCCTTCGCTTTTCCAATATGATTAATTTTATTAGATAGAGATTTCCGATTTTCATAGTTTACAAATAAGTTCAACTCTTGGGAATTTTTACCAATAACTTCATCTTTTGAATAACCCAAGGTAGTTAAAAAAGCTTCGTTAATTTCAATAAAGATACCACTTTCAAAAAGTGAAAGTGCCATGATTGCAGAATTAGAATGGAATGCTTTCGAAAATTTTTCCTCGGATAGTTTTAATCTGGAAATATTTTTGCTTACTCCAAACATTGCAGGTTTACCATTCCAAATCCCCCTGGTAACTATTGTTTCTACTGCTATCTGCTCTCCCGATTTTGAAATAAGTGGGACTGGACAAAATTCTGTCTCACCATTAAGCATTTCAGAAACTATTCGCTCAGCTTCTTGCCGTCGTTCAGGTGGATGAACAATCAATACTGACTTCCCCAAAAGCTCTTCCTTGCAATATTCGAGCTTTGTGATTACAGTATTATTCATATGTATTATATTCCCTTGTTCATCAAGTACAAAAAGAAATTCATCAATTGTGTTAAAAAAACTTTCATAATTTAGTTGAGTTTGTTCAATTTTTTCTTTAGCTAATAAAAGCTCTTTTCTAATTTCAACTTGTTCTGTAATATCTGCATGTGTCCCAATCATTCTAACAGGATATCCTTTATCATCAAAATCAATACTTTTACCCTGATCTAAAATCCATTTATATGTCCCGTCTTTAGAAAGTTCTCTATGAATATTTGAATAATGGGATGATTTCCCAACCAAGTGAAGATGAATATCATTAATAAACTGGCTAAGGTCTTCCGGATGTATAAGTTTTTGCCACCCTTCCAAATTATTCTCAATTTCATCTTCAGTATACCCTAGCATTGCCTTCCATTGGTTAGAAATAAATATGTGGTTAGTTTTAATATTCCAATCCCAAACTCTCTCTTTAGCATTTTCCAGTGCAAATTTCCATCGTTCTTCACTATCTTTTAGTTCTAATTGGGCAATTTTTTTTTGAAGTATAATACCTGCTTGTTGCACAAAGGATTCAATAAAATCCTTATTTTGAATAATTGTTTTATTAAATGTAAACAAATGAATCGAAGCCAGTAAACTATCATCATTTATAATGCCTATGGTGTAGATTTTATGAAGACCTACAAATTTTTCAATTGTATGTGCTATAATGTTAGGTATCGCCGATGCAGAAAATTCAGCTAAACCTTGCTCATATTCAACTAATTTACCTGTTCTGATATAATTATTGTGGTTTGGTTGGAGACTGAATTTTCTTCCAACAGGATTAAACCCAATCAATGTAATAACTTTAGAAAAGATACTTTCAGTAATTCCAGCTATTGATTCCAATTTAGTTTCATTTTGATCTTTATTTACCGAATTGTATAAAATAATTGTATTTGGTAATTTCAATTGCAAACTTGAAGTTATATAGTCATAGATGCTTTCTTTGTTCTTCAGTTTGAGCATTTCAAAAATTATTTCATTAAGTAGTTTTAGTTTTTCTTCACTACTTTCAAGACTCTTTTCGTTAGTTTTATTTTCTGGAAAGTCTTTTAAAGATATTTCATAACCTAAACCGTTCTCTGTTTTTTTCTTATTAATAATTAACTGCAAGACTATTCGGATTCCTAGCTTATTTTGTAAGGTGAATGCAATTGAGGCATTTTGGTGTGAACTCAATTCATATGAATTGAGCTGGTGAATTACATGATTCAAATTGGTTATCTCGGTGTCACAAACTTCTAGCGACATATTCTGAAGAATAAAATCGTATAAATAGGTTCCGGTATATTCATGATTAGCAGAATTTGGCATAATATCATTTATTGGCTTAACATATAAAATTTTCCCATCCTGATCGGTTAAATGGAATAAATCACCAGGACTATTATTAACCGAATTGAAATTTCGATTAATCTCCATTATTGTGCTATCTGTATGAATAATTTCAATCTTTTCAAAAAATTCTTTTATATCCTGGGCTATATGTTTGGGCAAATTTAAATTTCGAATGTTGTTTAGAATTGTAATCGCTTCATCACAAAGAATTTTGTAATTTAAGTTTATTTTTTCCATCAGCATTATATTGTTTCAAAATTTAAAAAGTATCCATCAGGGACTTATATTATAATATATATTTATTTAAAATATTAAATAATGTTTTTACTTGAATTGGCTTACATACATAATCATCAAAAACATTATTCAAAAATAATTCCATATCACTCTCAAGAGCATAAGCCGTTTGTGCAATAATTGGTAAATCTGGCCTCAGCTCCTTTATAATTTTGGCTGCTGTATGTCCATCCATCCCAGGCATTTTGATATCCATTAGAATCAAATTAATTTTTCTCTGATTTTGGCATATTTCAATTGCTTGCTCCCCATCGCTTGCATATAGTATATTAATGCAGATATCGTTTAACGCTTCTTTTAAATACTCGAAATTACTCCGTTCATCTTCAACCACTAAAATTGTTTCTATTTTGCCAGTCTTTTGCATTTGCATTTCTATTGCATGATTAATTGCCTTTAAAGGAATGTTAATATTTACTGTAGTTCCAATATTGAGTTCTGATTGCAAGGATATTCTACCACCAAGTAATTTAATGTATCCTTTTGCTATAGTAAGTCCAACTCCATTTCCCCCATAATTCCGCCTACAACCTAATTCTATTTGTCTAAATGCATCAAAAATTATGTTTTGCATTTCCCTAGAAATTCCAATTCCTGTATCTGAAATAGAACAATCAAACTCCTTTTCTGAAAATGAGAAATTAAGACTGATAGACCCCTTATTTGTAAATTTTATGGCATTATCAATTAGATGTTTTAGTATTTTATTAATTTTAAACTTGTCTGATCTAGTATGAATAACACCTGGACTATGATCTATTTTTACAATAAGTTCAATTTCTTTATTAAGAAGACTTTGTTTGCAACCATCCACAATAGTATTGATGAGTTCAATTAGATTAAATTCCGTATTCTGAACTATAGATTGGCTTGCTTGTAATTGCGATACTTCAATTATATCCGATACTATCTCAATTAATTTATTG
>Ga0316608_1000269_pt1 | contig 26366 bp, 20 predicted proteins | sample MIS2016152B_MG_FD_207673 | JGI IMG/M metagenome (GOLD analysis project Ga0316608, IMG submission 207673) | Microbial mat bacterial communities from Middle Island sinkhole, Lake Huron, Michigan, United States - MIS.2016.152B | ecosystem: Environmental > Aquatic > Freshwater > Lake > Sediment...
ATGGATGAGAAAGTATTGCTTATTTTCTATCAAATGATAAATTTCCTTTGTTAATCCACGAGTAGGATCTACCATGTAGTGCCATTCGGGGTTGCAATATCCTGTTGTATTAAAAAACCTTTGCATAGTATATTATAATTTTTATGCGAAGATATAGCTTTTTTTGCAGAAAATTCACTATCGTGGGACAAAATTTATAAAGTAAATATCTGTAATTTTAAATATTTGAAATTTAACAGGTTATATTGTATGAAGAATTACATCCTCACCACTTTAATTGCAGTTTATCATACAATTGAGAAAATAAATATGCAATTTGATAGTGCGGACAATATCAAAATCAATTATCATACAGTAATCTTTCAAACAAATCAACTAATTCGTAGATGTTGGTGGAAGGGTTGTATAATCGTTGCTGTTAATTATCCTACTGCTCATAAATCAGAGATTTAAGATTTGCTATTGATGTATCAATATAAGGTACAGCATCGAATCATCCTTCTAAATATGCTTTTTCTGCATTCATCGTTTCCCTGAAATCGGTGGAAGCATCGGACTTTTTGTTTAAGTAGTATATCTGGTCTTTCCTCATTTTTTTCAAATCTAAAATATTGGTATTGTGTGTAGAGTAAATCAACTGTGCGGAACTTCCAGAATGAAACATTGATATTACTAATTCGATTATTTCAGAATGAAAGCTTGTTTCAAAAATTTTCTAAATATTTTTGATTTTCCATTTTTTTTTTTGAACCTATGCAGCGTTTCAAAAAAGCCCTCGTCTTTTGTTTGAATCAAGTCTTATGGAAAAGAGAAACGACGAAATAAACAATGATTTAATTGAAAGGTGCAAGTATGCGGATTCCAAAGCGCAGAATGTGATCTATCAAATGTATGCACGGGCGATGTTTCATGTTGCCATGCGAATTCTGAATCATTCTCAATGGGCTGAAGATGCTGTTCAGGAAGCGTTTATTTCAGCCTTTAAAAAAATAAAAAGCTACAAAGGTGAATCCAGTTTTGGTTCATGGTTAAAAAGAATTGTGGTACGTAAATCGATTGACGAATGTCGAAAAAGGAATAATCAGCTTTATGAAGATATTTCGAAGTCAGTAAAAGAGATTCCTGACGAGGAAATTCTTTTGGATGTAGAAGAAAGTGCCGAAATGATTAAGAAAATTCGCAAAGCTATGCTTTGTTTACCTGAAGGTTACAGAATTGTTTTGAATTTGAATTTGTTTGAAGGTTATGATCATCAAGAAATATCTGAAATTTTGAAAATTAAGGAATCCGCATCTCGTTCGCAACTGTGTAGAGCAAAACAAAAATTAAAAGAACAAATCACAAAAAACAATTTGTCCAGTGAAAATCGAAATTAAGGAATTTATTCATTCTCATTTAAACGAATTTGAGGACTTGGAACTCGAGTCAGGTCATGAATTTCGTTTTGAGAAAAAATTTAAAAAAAGTAAGCGTAAACACCGGATTCACGCTACTTTCCAATACTTTGCCATCGCAGCATCTCTGGCGCTGATGATTGTTGCCGGAAAAACGTGGTTTTCGACCCAAAATAAAATAGCTCCCGCAATAGATCCTGAAATTGTGGAAATATCCCATTATTTTGGTAATAAGATTCAAAAAAAGATTGAGATCTTAGATACATTGAAATGCCGAATAAATCTGGACAAAAATTTGGTTTTTGAAGATCTGAAAGAAATGGACAAAGAAATTTCAGAATTAAACAATGAATTGAAAAAAAATCCTTTGAATGAACAAATAAAGCAAGCATGGGTATTGTCATTGAAAAACAAAGATGAATTGTTGAATAAGATTATTCTTAGAATTAAAGAAAAATGTTAAAGTTAGTCGTTTCTCTTTACATTAATATTGAAATTCAATAATTTATAAACATTATCACTCATAAAATATATTAAAATGAAAAGATTATTTTTTTTATACATAGCATTGTTTTTGATTAGTTTTGCCGCAAAATCGAACAACATAAAAGATTGTGAACTCGAAAAGAAAATCATAAAGGAATTTACAACAAATGTGAATTCATGGATTAACATCCAGAACAAATTTGGGAAAGTTCAAATCATAGAACATAACCTTGATAAAGTTATTTTTGAAGTTACCATTGTTACCGAAACCACAGATCCCGATAAAGCCAATAGAATTTTCAATTCGATTGATGTTCAGTTTTCTGAACTAAACAACAAAATTTCAGCCATCACAAATCTGGAAGATCAAAAAGGAAGAACTTCTTTTTCAATTAACTATAAAGTTTATATGAAAAATACTCTTAAATTGGATATTGCAAACAAGTTTGGTGATGTGATTCTCGCCGATTATTTAGGAAAATGCAATATTGAGGTGAAATATGGCACATTCTATGCAAACCGCTTAAAGTCAGGCTCAGATAAACCAAGGAGTCAGGTTGTTTTGGCGTATTCTGAAAAGTCCCAAATCAAAGAATGCTCATGGTTAAAACTATCGATGAGTTACTCGGATCTGGAAATAGAAAAGGCTGATGCTATTATTTTGGATAGCAAATATTCAAAATTCAAAATTCAAAATTGTAATGCCTTGGTCTGTGATTCAAAATACGATGAATTTGACATCAATTCTGTAAATAGTCTTGTGGTTGTGACCAAATACTCCGATTTGGATATTGTTAATGTGTTTAAAAAATTTGATTTGGATGCTGAATATACCAACATAGAAATTGAAAAAATATCCTCCAAATTAGAAAGCATGAATATCTTAGCAAAATATACAGAAGCTGAAATTGGCTTAGATCCGGCATTATGTTTTCAATTTGAAGGTCAGCAAAAATTTGGAGAAATAAAATTGCCTTCTAACTCAAATATTTCAAAGACAAATGAAGGAATCGAAGAATATTTTAAAGGTTTTGTTGGAAAAGAAGGAAGCAATTCCAATATCAAAGTGCTTATTCAATTTGGTAAGGTGTTGTTGAAATATAATTGAGGACTTTTAAATTGTCATTCTATAAAAAAATGTTCGCCTCCCCTTCAATATTTGAAAAGGAGATTGATACCATCTGTAGGTGCCTTTAAGCTCAGAATAGGGTTTTAAATATAAATAGCTCTAACCCAAAGGTTAGAGCTATTTTAAGAAATAATATTTATTGCTGATGCTTTCTAATATTTTCAATCAAATCAATAGCTTCATTGCTCTGATTTCTAATCCAAACAAAAGTGTCCTATTTAAAGTTATTTCTTATCTTTCTCTTTATCAGCCGGAAATTTTTCTAATTTTTTTGCGATGTATTCTTCTAATTCTTTCCGCTCTTTTTCATCGAATCTTCTGGGTGCAATATCTTTCAGCATTTCAAGGCTTTCTTTGAAGTTGTTGTCATCAATATATTCTTTGCAGGCTTTCATATTTGCCTTAATATTATCTTTGTTTCTTTTAAAGATATTATCAATCAAAATATTGTGGAAAATTTCTTCAATTTGCGGAACACCTAATCTTTTAGCAACAATTTTTTTATCCTTATCCAAAATAAACGACACTGGCGAGGAGGAAATATCGTATTTTTCTCTGAATAATGTATGTCCGTAAGGATCCCATGCATTAGTCCAATCATTGATTTTATGTTGATTTATAAATTTTATCCAATCATTCAAGTTGTTGGTAAATTTTTCCCAATTCAAAAGGCTTTCCTGAAGCAAAACAGAATAAATACCGATATTGTATTTCTTAAACCTGTTGTAGAACTCTTTCAATCGTGGTGTTTCCTCTGTACAGTGGCTACAGTTTGGATCCCAAAACCAAACAATTGTATATTCATAAGGAAATTGAAGCAAAGCAACATATTCATCCAAATGTGTATTAAAATCCTCAACCAAAGGAACAAGTTGATTCACCATTTCTTGGGCAACTATGGCAGAATCACTTTTAGACTTAGCTTTATCCGATAAGGCCCTGATAGGCTTCATGGCATCCTGATAAGTTTTATAAAATGGATTCCCTTTTTCTTTGGTTTGTTTCCAAAGATTAATCAGCTCTTTGAGTGCAATTGTGTCTGTAGGAAGCTTTTGCATTGTTATATCCAAGGCTGTATTGCCGATCAGTGTATTTTTAACTCTTGGAATTTCCTTTCTTATTTTTGTAAGATATTTGGCATCACTCCAATCGTTATCCGATGATAGATAATATTTTTCATCAAAGTAAACATAAACTGCATCCATCCCCATAATTTGGCTGGTGCGGTAAAAGTTATGCAAAGTAACCATCATATACCGGTAAAGTTCTTTGGAATGTTTGGAAAGGCTTGCCAATCTGTCTAATTCTGGCTTTATGGTATCGGGTATTTGCGGAAGCAATTTTTCCAAGTAAGTTTTCAGCTTTCTGTCATAAAGCGGAGTTCTGAGTAAACGACCATCCGAAAGATCAAAATGATCAAAATAATGTTTCCGGTAATACAAATAGCGATCAAGTTCCGAAAGACCTTCCGGAATATCAATTTCAAGCGTAGATTTGAGAAATTTAGAGGTAAATAATTTTGGATAGGTTATTATAACCCTATCTATTTCCTTTTTTACATCTGCATTCAGCCCTACAAGCTTAGCATCAATCTCTTTTACTTTATTTGGATTGTCTTTAAAGGTTTCCTTTTCCTTCCGCATGGATTCTGCATCCGAGTTTTTCTTTTGCAGAAATTTTTGATATTCAAAGAAGACCATATTTTCTTCGGAACCTTGGAACTTTACTGTTTCGAGAAAATTTGTCGTATCAGATTCCATGGTAAATTGTTGATCTTTACCAATCATGAGGTCAAAATAGGTTTTGCTGGGAAGATACACAAAATACATTCCACCTGTCAGCGTATCTTTTCCGTTGAATGAACCTTCACCTTTATCGTTGATAATGGCAGTATCGGCAGGAATGAGATTTTCATTGAAGTGATATCCTAAAATCACATTGCATAATTTCAGATTTTTGAACTTTAGTTTGATATCATATCCTTGGGAGAACCCATTTATACCAATGAACATTCCAAAGAACAAAACGATTAAACAAGAAAAAACATTTTTCTTCATATCAGGGCTATTTGTTATTTGTTATTTGTTATAATTTTGGAAAAAAGTTTTGTAGTTTTTTGGCTATTTATTACCAAAAGCAATCATCACAATTCGAATGCAAAATAAGTATATTTTACAAAAATAAAATCTGTTTTTAATAATATTTAACCAATTTTTGTTCGGCAAGGAAAAGAGATAGAATGGAAGAAGAAATATTGGAATGAAATATTGGCTGAATTTGAAACAAAAATGACACTAAGTCACAAATTTTTTTAATCTCTCCTTAAAAAATTTTACGACTTAGTGTCAAAGACAAATCTGGATGATTAGTTTTTCAAATAATTACATTTTTAACATGTTCAATTCGCAGAAAACACTTATTTCACTGGTTTTGAAAGAAATTTTATTTCCAGATCATTCACCATTTGGGGGATGTAAGGATTCAAATTATTAAGATTTATAAATTCGGTGGTAAATCCTGCTACATTGGGTACATTTTGACCACAGGAAATAAAACCATTCGGGTTAAAATAAGCGGGTGCCTCTGCATCAACCAGGTAGCTATTCACATGATTGTCGGCTGCTTGTTGATCTACAAACCAAACACCCACATAAGGATCACACAATGCATGTAGCTCTTTGCCAAGCGTATTTTTGAATGAATAATCTGTAAATATTTTTCCCAACTCATTGTAATTGCAGGGGGTAAGTCCTACCTTGGCTACTGCAACATCCAAGGCTTCATTGGAGCGCGCAACAAAAGCCCAGTTGTATCCATCATTATAGTTCAAATCGAAGAGTTTCATTTTGGGGTGATTGGAATTTCCAAACACATCAATATTGTTTCCATTTTTTCCAACAAACATTTTCAATGCATTGATATCGAAATTATTGCTCACATCTAATCCTGAAATAGAAACGATCATATAATTGGAGTATGGCTGAATATCACCTGCTTCACTATAGTCAATGCGAATCATTGCATTGGGATCATGATTTTCGGATCTGTTGGAATTGTATAGATTAATGATTGCAAAACCTTTCACTGGACTATTATTCCAAACGATTTGGGCAGCAATTCCATCTGGGTCATCAATATCAATTTCAAAATCCCAGTTCGCATTTTCCTGCTTCACATCTTTCTTTACGGTAAAAGTTTTGAGACGTCCGTCTTCTTTGCTGACATCAGAAAAGCTCATTTCACGATCGATGTTATTTTCTTGAATTGCAGTCATGATCGATTGTACGAAATCGGCAGAAGATTCACCTAACCAAACAAAAGTACGCAAATGCTCATAAAGATCATTTCCTGCAAGAGAGTCATCTTGAGCACTCTTTTTCACAGATGCATTGCTGATGGAGGATGGCACATCAACTTTGAATTTGATTGGAACTGAGCTTTTGGTATCTACTTCAGGGTTTTCGCAGGCAGCAAAAAAGATAAGTACAAATAGTACAACAAGGCTGGAATAAAGTAAGTTCTTCATAAATCTAAATTTTTTATTAAACAACAATCGGATTCTAACAAAATATAATTTCTCTAAAAAGGTATTCAGATTCTACTACAAACATAATTAAAAATACCCTACCAAATTTTTAATTATTATTATAAAAAATCCGATCTATTTGATTATCTGGGAATCCCAGTGTTACAAAATACGATTATACTAAGATAAAGGGACAACTTTTATATTCTGTCAACATAAGTTTTTCAAATCAAAATGATCTATATTTGCTGCAAATCTAAACCTTTAATCTAAAGAAAAAATGAAATCAATTTTTGCCTTTTCATTCCTTTCCCTGCTCCTGATTACAATTTCTTGTCGATCGCAAGAAAAAAGGGTTCAACTGCGAATTCTGAATGATCAATTGAATGACATAATCTCATCAAAATCCCAAATCAAAGAACTTGACAAAGAATTTCAATTTACAGAAGGACCTCTGTGGTCAGTAGATGGATATTGGCTCTTTTCGGATATTCCTGCCAATACAATTTACAAAGTAGATGAAAATCTAAATATTACTACATTTCGTGTACCATCAAATAATTCCAATGGATTAAGTTTTGATAAAAATAAAAACCTGATTATTTGTGAGCACGGATCACGCTCATTGGGTATGTTGCTCGCCGATGGGAAAACATACAAAACATTGATAGACAATTTTGAAGGAAAAAAGTTTAATAGCCCCAATGATTTATGCATTACAAAAGAGGGGAAAATAATTTTCACCGATCCCTGTTGGGGCTTGAGTGGATTTGAGAATTCAAAAGACAAAGAGGTTCTTCAAAATGGTGTTTATATATTGAATAACAATGAAATAAGTATCATTGATGAGAAATTATTTCGACCTAATGGGGTAACCTTGTCGCCAGATGAAAAAACCCTGTATGTAGCTGAATGGTTTAAAAATAATGATGAACCCAAAACAAAAGTTTACATAAAATACCGCTGGGAAAAATCTGATATCGGAGAAGTCTTTAATTTCGATAAAATTGTTGAAATTGATAGACCTCAAATACCAATTTTCGCAAAACCTGGCGGATTCGACGGTATGAAAACCGATATTGAAGGAAATATTTATTGTGCTGGACAGGACGGAATATATGTTTTTAACAAAGAGGATCTGTTTTTGGGCGTAATTCTTTTCCCAAATCATATTACCAATTTGAATTGGGGTGGAAAAGATTTCAAGACGCTCATGATCACTATGGCAGAACGCATTTTTTTTATAGATTGCCTGATTCAGGGAAAGTAAGGATCATGAAAAAAATGAGATCCATTTTTTATGATTATTTATTGGACAAACTTTCATGTTGCTATTTTTCAAAATATAACTATTTGCATACAAACTTTTAAACACATACGAGGCACATAGAATATTCTGAACAATAGAAAGAGCGCAGAGATTCAAGAGTACTGACTTTTGTGATGTTCTCGTGTGTTCTTTTGTGGTAAGTATCTCATTTTATAATTGTTAAATCGAATGAAACTTGAAATCCGACAAAACTGATAATTTTGGTGAAATTTTTACTTCCAATCTTTTTTTATTATTATTGAACAATTTTGGAAAAGATTCCATATTCATCAAATTATAGCAAAACTGCATTTTTAATATACCCTAAAGATGAAAAAAATTGGCGCCCTTATTTTCTTGATTTTATTTACAATAAAACTTATTTATTCACAATCAGAAACCCGCTTATTGCGATTTCCTGATGTTTACGAAAATAAAATTGTTTTTTCATATTCCGGTGATATTTATCTTGCTTCAAGGCAAGGTGGTACAGCCAGAATCTTAACCACAGGCGCAGGCTATGATGCTTTTCCTCGTTTTTCACACGATGGTAAATATATTGCTTTTACAGGCCAATTCGATGGAAACACCGAAGTTTATGTAATACCCGCAGAGGGAGGAACACCCAAAAGGCTTTCTTACACTGCGACCTTGAACCGCGATGATATTGGTGACCGAATGGGACCCAACAATATTGTAATGGGCTGGACCCCCGATGATAAAGAAATTATTTACAGATCTAGGAATACATCATTTAACGACTTCAAAGGGAAATTATATAAAGTTCCTTTAGAGGGTGGAATATCTGAAGAATTGCCATTTTCCTCTGCCGGATTTTGCTCTATGAGTGCAGACGCAAAAAAGATCGCTTATAATCGTGTATTTCGTGAATTTCGAACGTGGAAAAACTACAGGGGCGGCATGACCGATGATATTTGGATCTACGATTTTTCAACAAAAAAAACTGAAAATATTTGCAATCATCCTGCCCAAGATATTATTCCAATGTGGTTCAAAGATGAAGTTTATTTTATATCAGACAGGTCAAATAGAATGAATTTGTACGTGTCTGATTTTTTGAGCAATACAACGAAACAACTTACTGAATTTAAGGAATTTGATATAAAGTTTCCCTCTCTTTCCAAAGATGCAATTGCATTCGAAAATGGGGGTAGCATTTATATTTATGACATTATCACAAAAAAAACGGAAAAGATTACCATTAAAATTGAAAACTTTTTGGAAAATAAAACGATCACTCAAAAAAATGTGAAAGATTTTATCGGAGATCATTCCTTATCGCATGATGGTGAACGAGTTCTAATTACAGCAAGAGGTGATATTTTTTCCGTTCCTTCCAAAGAAGGTGTTATCCGAAACCTATCAAACAGCTCCGAAGCGCATGACAGGCAAGCCGTTTGGTCGCCAGATGGGAAATTTATAGCTTATTTATCTGACAAGTCGGGCGAATATGAAATATATCTATTAAGCAATGCAGCCAAAGAAGAAGAATTGAACTTCACCGCAGCAAAAAAGACATACATTTATCGGTTATTGTGGTCGCCGGATAGCAAAAAAATCCTTTATAATGACCGTGAATTTAATTTGTGGATGCTGGACATTGAATCCAAACAAACAAAGCTCATTGTTAAGTCCCCATTTTGGGAAATTACAGATTTCAACTGGTCGCCCGACAGCAAATGGATTACCTATATTTTACCATCCGATAAATCAATGGAAACCGTCCAATTGTACAATATCGTTGAAAATAAAAATTATCAGCTTACAGATGATTGGTATTCTTCATATTCTCCTCGTTTTAGTCGTGATGGAAAATTTCTCTTATTTGCATCCGACCGCGATTTTAACCCAACCTATTCTAGCATAGAGTGGAATCATGCTTATACGCAAATGTCTAATATTTATTTACTTCCTTTGTCAAAAGAAACAATAAATCCCTTAGCACCAACCAATAATGAAGTAAAAATAGAAGATAAAAAAGATGCAAAGGAAATAATCGAAGATACAAAACAGAAGGAAATTATAAATGATACCAAAATTGATTTGGATGACGTTCAAAATCGGATTTTTTGCTTGGGTCTGAAACCAGGCAACTATTATAACATTGAAATGGTGGATGATAACATATATTATATTGATAAAGATTCCAATATAAAATCTTATGATGTTAAAGCTAAAAAAGAACAAACAATATTAGAATCAGCAAATTACAATCTATCTTCCAACAGCAAGAAAATGATGATAATAAAAGATAAGAGTTATTATGTTGTTGATTTGCCCAAAGCACCTCTAACATTGACTAAAGCAATAGACTTGACGGGATTACGAACAACAATTCGTTACCAATCGGAGTATAAGCAGATATTTAATGAAGCTTGGCGACAAATGCGCGATTTTTTTGCATTTCCCAACATGCATGGATATGATTGGGAATTGATGCAAAAACGTTATGAGCCTCTTGTAGAACATGTAGCACATCCTTCAGATTTAACATATCTGATTGGCGAAATGATTTCGGAATTGAACATCGGACATGCATACATTTCTACTGGCGACAAACCCAAAATTTCTAAAGTTTACATGGGTTTGCTGGGTGCCAAAATTCACAAAGACAACCAAAGTGGCTATTTTAAAATCGACAAGATATTGAAAGGTGAAAATTGGAATCCGGAACTTCGATCTCCTTTAACAGAAAATGAGGCAAAAGTATCAGAAGGTAACTTCATTATTTCCGTTAATGGAATCGATTTAAAAAACATTTCAAATATTTATTCTACGCTGCAAGGCAGGGCAAATTTGCAAACTGAAATAGAAATCAACACAGAAGCGTCATCCAAAGGTAGTCGAAAAATAATCATCACACCCATTGCCAGTGAATCAAAGTTATATTATTTCGAGTGGGTTAGAAGCAATATTGCCAAAGTGAATGCAGCAACCAACGGAAAGGTGGGTTATATTCATGTGCCAGATATGATGCAAGTTGGTTTAAGTGAATTTGCAAAATATTTTTATCCACAATTGAACAAAAAAGCCCTTATTATTGATGATCGCGGAAATGCAGGTGGCAATGTTTCTCCTATGATTATTGAAAGATTGAGGCGTGAATTGGTTTATTACACTTATGCCAGAGGTCAAAGTCAAGGTTCTTTCAACCCAAATCAAATGGCTCTTGGCCCCAAAGTCATGTTGATTGACCAGTATTCTGCTTCCGATGGGGATTTGTTTCCCTATCAGTTTAAATTTTACGATTTAGGAAAGCTGATTGGCCAGCGCACCTGGGGTGGGGTAACAGGAATCAGGGGTACACTTCCCTTCGTTGATGGAACAGACTTGAGAAAACCCGAATTTGCAAAGTATTCGTTTGATTCAAAAGAATGGATCATCGAAAATCAAGGTGTTTCTCCTGATATAGAAGTAATTAATGACCCAAGCGTTGAATATCAAGGCATTGATGTTCAATTGGATAAGGCCATCGAAATTATTTTGCAGGAAATGAAGAATCCCAAATATCAGGATGACAAAATACCTGCTTGGCCAAAGCGGTAGCTGCTTCCCACTATCCTCAATCGAGAAGCTGAATTATTTCTGTTGATGCATTATTTTCTTTTGCGTAACTCAAATAATTCTTGTTCTCATATTGGGCATTCAGGTCTATTCCTTTATCGATTAATAATTTAGTAATGGCAAAATTATTTTGTTCTATCGCTTCATGCAATAAGGATTTTCCCGAAGACTTAACTTGTATGTTTGCCCCCAGCTCTAAAAGTACAAAAACTGAATTATAGCAGTTGTATCGAACTGCCGTGTATAAAGGTGTTTGTGAAAAATAAGATGTCGTTTCTTTTTTTCCGCCATGGGCAATAAGCAGTCGTATTATATCACCATTATTTTGTTGAACTGCAGCGTATAAGGGGGTACTTCCCCCTAATGTCTCGAAATTAGGTGAAAGACCTTTTTCCATCAATTTTTCGGCTATTTTTAATTTATTTTGCTTAACAGCAAGTGTGAGCAAATCTTCACCAAATTTGCAATTCACTTTGAGGTTAACTTTTTTGTTCAACACAAAATTCAATAAATCATCATCAACGGAATATTGTATTATGCTGCAAATCAGCGGACAATCATCCGGCCAAGCACATACTGCATTGACCGATAATCCATCTTCAATCAAATACTTCGCAATCACTGGATGATCAATCAGATTTCTGGCGTCGAATTCAAAAATATTCCAATCTTTTGCGTAGGTTTTTAATTTTTTCAGATATTCTATACTATTTTGAAACTCTTTAATATTGACTGTTTTACAGCTAGCGCCCTTATCCAAAAAGAAACAAGTTAAAGCAAAACTCTTCGTATTGGATAGATTAGCTTTTGTTGGATCTGCTTCATGGTTCAGAAGGAAATCAATCATTTTTCTGCTATCAGACCTTAATGCAATATCCAAGGGAAAATTGTTTGCCGGATCTGGCGTATTGGCATTAGCTCCATATTTTATTAGTAACCCAACCAAAGCCGTGTCAAGACTGGGTATCGCATAGTTCAATGGGGTTGAAACCACATCATACTCATTGTATTTATCTGAAACAAAATGTTTTACAATAGGGATATAGGAAACCAATTTTCGTTCGCTTCGGGTTGTGGTATAGAGGCAATTTGGGTTAGCTTTTTTATCAAGACAAATTTTCACGGCTTCCAAAACTTTCTTGGCTTGTTCTGGTGTATAGGACAGAATAATTTTGCACATAGAAATATCAATAGAATCATCCGTAATGGCAATATCATCCACATTGGATGAAAGAGATTCTGCGCTTGTAGAATCAATTTCTTTTATATTGACCTTATTGTTTGAAGGAAGAAGACAGGATGAAAAAAGATGAAAAAGGAAAACCGTCATCCATGTGTATAATATTTTTTTCATATCTTTCGGGCTTTAAAATTATTGTCGATTTTTATAAAGAAAGTCAAAATTACTGAAAAATTCATGGAAAAAGAAATTCAATCTGAAATACATAACGAAGAAAAAGAAGAGAAATTTGTTTTTGATTTTTTTGATTCAAAAAAGAGAGTTTTATTTCTTCTTTTTATACTGATTGCCATTATATTCGGAAAAACAATTTCTTATAAATACTCTCCGATTGATGACCCCAGTCTTATACGTGATAAAATAGGATGGCTTCAAAATTGGACCAATGCAGATGATGCCTTTAAGCAAGGGGTTTTCTTCTCTGAGAAAGACCAAGGCATGTATTATAGACCGCTTTTGACCCTTTCCTTTATGATCGATGCAAAATTAGGCAAAGGCTATCCGGGTTTTTTTCATTTCATGAACATTCTTTATCATTTGTTGGCTTGCTATCTATTTTATATCTTTTTATTACTGGTATTTCAAAATCGCAATATTGCATGGTTGGCTGCTCTCATTTTTGCGGTTCATCCAGCTATCGTCCATGCTGTGGCTTGGATTCCTGGCCGAAATGATAGCTTATTAGCAATTTTTGTATTGCTCTCAATGACTTCGTTTCACAGATATTTTATGAATCCTAATCGAAAGGATCTTATCTATCTGATTATTTTTTATTTACTGGCTTTATTTACCAAAGAAAATGCAGTCATTCTGCCTGTCATTTTTTTATTTTATTTGTTTAAAAATTTCAAAGAGAAGGCAAAATCTGTCCTTACAGTTGCGGGGGTTACGCTTTTACTTGCTTTTCTGTTTATGCTTCTAAGGCAAAATTTCACTTCTTCCAAATCGCCTATTGAAGTTTTATCCTTTGGGGCAATGCTAAAAGATTCGCTTTTTGCTTTTCTTATTTACTTGGGAAAAACTGTCTTACCTGTGAATTTTTCGATCCTGCCTAATATACTGGATTCTTCAATAATTCCTGGCTTCGTGATTCTTTTTGCTGGCGGAATAATAGCTTATCGATTTCGAAGAAGTCTGTCGAAAATTGGAATTTTGGGATTTATTTTGTTTATTTTTACACTTATTCCTGCAATTCTAATGACTTCCATCAGTAATACTCAAATTCATTACGAGCACCGTCTGTATTTTCCGCTTATGGGATTTATTATTTTTAGCGCCGATATATTAAAAAATATTCGTTATTCAGCGCTGGCTGTCCTGGGAGCTGTTTTTATCTTTGCTATTGTGTCTTTTGTCCGTACAGATAATTATAAAAACAGTGTTAAATTTTCGCAAGCATCTGTACGTGAAGCTCCCTCACAAGCAACTGCTTATAATATGATGGGGTTAGAATACTTTTATCATAAAAAATATGATAAATCCTTAGAAATGTACAACATGGCTTTAGCCAAAGATCCTAAATACATTAGGGCGCTTTTCAACAAAGGGGTGTTATTGGTGGAAATGAAAAAATATACCGAAGCCATTGAGTCACTTCACTTAGGTTTTAAAATTGATTCTACAAATGGTGGGGCACTATTGACTATGGGCAAAGCCTATAATGGAATTAAAGATAATGAAAATGCTCTAAAATTCCTCAATAAGGCTATATTAAACTCTCCGAAATATGCAGATGCATATATTACGAGAGCACTCATATTTGAAGAGTTATCGCAAAACGCCAAAGCCGTAGAAGATTATGAAAAAGCAATTCTATTAAATCCTCAAAATGCCGATAATTACAATAACCGTGCGAATCAATATATGGCATTGGGCGAGCATCAGAAGGCCATATCAGACTACAACAAAGCCATTGAAATAAATCCAGCGAATAAAAATTACAAATCGAATTTATTTTTAGCAAAAAAACAAATACAAAATACAATAAAACCAAAGGAAGAATTGGACTTGAACGATTTGGAAAAGAATCTGCTACCTCAGGGATTAGCTTTCTTCCAAAAGAAGAAATATGCCGATGCAAGAGAAGTTTTTAAAGTTTTAATTGAGGATGCAGTAAAAACTAAACGGAAGAAAAATAAGATTTCACATCTAAACAATTACGCACTTTGTTTTTATAGAGAAAGAAACTACCCTGAAGCAGAAAAGATTTTCAAAACAATTATTCAGCAAGATTCTACCTATTATAAAGCCTACAACAATTTAGGATTAATTGCTAAAGCAAAAAAAAACAAAGATTTGGCTATTCAATATTTCAATAAAGTTCTTGTTTTTGATCCTGATAATCTAAAAGCAAAAAAGGAAATTTCCTTACTAAAAGGAAATGAATTCAATGATAATGTTTTTGATGATTTACAATAGATATTTTTTATATTTCAATGGAAAATAAAATTAATTTTTTTTTAAACAAGTACGAAAAGTACACATGGGTTATTTTCATTGTTGCAGGTTTCATTTTATATGGAAGAACCCTCACTTATGACTTTGCCCCTTTGGATGATAATCTTTTAATTACTTCAAAGAAAGCATGGTTGTCGGATTTTGGGAATATTTTCCAATCATTTGGACAAGGAATTTTTCAAATCAAAGATAGTGAATCCTATTATCGTCCGATGTTAACTGTATCCTACATTATAGATACACTGATTGGGCACGGGAGCGCATGGATGTACCATTTGACCAATGTTTTGTTTCACATTCTTTCATCATTTTTGTGTTTTGTTTTGCTAAATCAAATAACGAAAAACAAATTATCTTCGTTTTTCCTTGCTTTCCTTTTTTGTATTCATCCGGTTTTTGCTCCAGCGGTTTCATGGATTTCAGGAAGAAACGACACGCTACTTGCCATATTTATTTTAAGTTCCATTATTTATTTAAATAAATACATCAGCAACAATAAAATAAAAGATGGAATTTTATCATTGATCTTTTTCATTTTCGCTTTATTTACAAAGGAAACATCCCTCATTTTTATCTTTTTAATAATTTTCTATGTTTACTTCATTTTTAGTTTAAGTGATTTGAAAAGAATAAAAGGCTATTTGGCAATGATAATAATTTTTACCATTGCATTCATTTTCATAAAAAATAGTGTTGTAAAACCCGAATTAGCTTTTTCCTCTGGATTGCTTAAAACATTTTTTACCGAGGGTATTTTGGCATATTTAATTTATGCTGGAAAGTTTGTTTTTCCGATACAACAGTCTATCATTCCCAGCTTACAAAGTATTCCGCTTTACATTTCGGTAGTGACTGGATTTGTGGGGTTCTGTTTCCTCACATATTTGCTATATATCAGAAAACGCTTAGCGTTTTTGGGGCTTATTTGGTTCATTATTTTTATAACTCCTTCTATTATAATAACATGCGATGATATGGATGGTTTTTTTTATGAACACCGAACATACCTCCCCTTTTTGGGTTTAATTTTATGTTCTTATGAAATTATTAAAAATTTTAAATTCAAGAAAGTACATCAGATTTTAATGGGTGTTCTTGCGATATTGCTATGTTTTAAAACAGTTGCAAATTCTTCTTCATACCAATCTCAGGAAATATTTTTAAAGACCATCAGAATTCAAAGCCACAAAACAGTAAAAGCATGGAATATCAATGGTGACTATGCATATAGAAATAAAAATTATTTGGAAGCAATTCGTTTTTATAGTGAAGCCATAAAAATCAATCCAAAATATTTTCAATCTTATGCTGGAAGATCCATAGCCAGAATGCAAGCTTCAGACTATGAGAACTCTATGTCGGATATAAATACTGCTATTCAACTTAAAGCAAAAAACATTGAATTATACAAAATAAAAGCAATTTTATATATTGAAACAAATGAATATCAAAAAGCAATAAACACTTACAGTATAGCGATAAATATAGATAATGAGAATGTTGAATTGCTAAGCCAAAGAGCCAATCTATACCTATCTATAGATAGTTTACAAAATGCTTTGAAAGATTATAATTCTGTTATAAAATTATCGCCCACACAGGAATTTTATTTAAACAGAGCTAATATACTGATCTCCTTAAAGAAATATGAACAAGCTGAAAAAGATATAGAAATAGCTTTGACGAAATCAAACAAATCGGAATCGATTGAAAAACGAATCAAAAAACTAAAGGCAAAAATTGAAATAGAAAAATTCATAGGGGATGAAAAATTAACCCTTAATACCTTTGCCAAGGATAGCTTACCCAAAGCCATTTTAAGTTTCTTAAAAGAGGATTATTTTGTTTCTTTAAAAACCTTTGAATATCTCACCCAAAATGCAAAAAATGAAAAGCTGAGAAAGAATGAGATGTTTTGCCGTAACTGTATCGGTTTATGTTATGCCTTTCTGGGAAAGTTTGTTAAAGCAGAAAATTACTTTAATTCAATAATCATAGATTCAGCTACTTATGATCGTGCGTATTCCAATCTTGGAATGATATATAAAATTCAAAAGCGAGATAAGGATGCAAGGCTGTATTTTGAAAAAGCATTCAAAATAAATCCCAAAAATTTGGATGCACGAAGAGAATTGATCATTGAAAAAAAATAAATTCCACCATCGTTCCTATCACCTTCATGCATTCGAAGACTCTTGATGCGAATATCGAAGAAATATCGTTTTAATTCGATTTCAATCATTAATAGAAGATTTTTTTTGTAAATTGATTTTTTTCATTACCTTGCGTGCTAAATGCTAAGTTAAAACAGGTTATTATTTCTGTTTATAATGTTGAAAATTAACATTTTACTTTATTATTGTATATTTATAATTAAAAATTTTGGGTATATTATGAAAACCATTGTTCGCCCTTTTTTTTACGTGTTATTCGTATCACTTTTGATTATTTCATGTACTGATACAAAGAAAAAAATCAAAGATACTGATACAAGCTCTAACACAACGATTGTTGAAGACAATAGACCTGCTGAATTGAAAGAATTAGATGGCTTCTTTGATGTTATCATTAATTCTGATTATAAGTCTTTCAAAAAAGAAAAAATCGATAATGTAGCAATGCTTAAATTTGGCGTTTATTATTGGTATAATTTCAAAGTATCGGAACTTGAAAAAACATCATCCAATGATGGACGTCCAATTTATAAAATAAAAAATACCAAAGTGAAGGATATTGTTAATGAATACTTTGGAACAGAAATTACAGAATATAAAACATTTGATGAAATAGAATACAAAGACGGTAATTTTCTGCTTGATGGCTCTAAAAATTTGGGGCTTATGGATAACCCAAGCGCACAATGTTTAGATTTGACCGATAAGGGTAACGGAATTTATTTTGCTACTGTAGGTGAATTATTTCAGGAAGTAACCTATTCGAATGGTCCAAAATACAGAGCCACTTTAAAAAAAGTTGACAACAGGTATATTTTAACAGATTTTCAAGAAATTAAATAGTATCATTCCCCCTCATCATGCAGTCGAAGATTTTTGATGCGGTGATCGACAAACAAATTGAATACTTGGTTTGTCCACAGGCAAATAGCAAATATAGACTGCAGGTTTTATTTTTATGAATCATAATTATTACATTTGTCCAGTTGTTTATTACTTAATTTAAAATTGTCATGTATATCAAGGAAATAATAAGTATTTTGATTGTTCCGGTTCTCATTTATCTTTGCTATCGTTTTTCTTTTTTGGCAATTCGGAAATTTGAACAAAAAGTAGATGAATCTGCAAAACATCAGGCAGAAAATATTTAATGACCTGTTGGTTAAGAATCTTGCTCCTATAAGATTTTTTAACAATAATGTAAGTTAAAATTCCGTTCATTTGGTATAAATTTGCTTAGTATTTGCTTGAATTGTATAGCAAAAAATTAGTTCAATATATATTACAATTCAGGTAGAATTACAAACATATATCATCATGAAATACAATGACTTACCTCTGACAGTTCATCAAAATTTGATCAATGAACCGGAAAAATGAATCACTAAAATAATTCTACTATGGCAAAATTCTTTACACTATTTGTCGGAATAATCTTTGCTTTCACGCAAGCAATGTCGCAAACTTCAAATTTAATGGTCTTTTCGGAAAAAGGCGAAAGTTTTTCCATATCGCTGAATGGAAATGTACAAAACACTATTTATCAGCCCGTGGTGAAGATTACCAATTTGGATAATCCATACTATCAGATGCGGGTGGACTTTAAAGATGGCAACATCCCTCCAATTCATAAAAATGTTTTTTTAACTCCAGGGAAAGAAACCACCCTAATGATAAAATTAAACCCCAAAGGAGAGTACGTAATTCGTTTCCGCAACGAAGTCGCTATTTCTAATCAGAATTCTATTGGTCATAATTTACTTCCCATTGTCGAAAACCTTGTATCTATAGGATTGAACATTGCGAGTGGAACAACTACTGAGAACAACAATAATAAATCATACACAAATCCTCAGGATAATGCGAGTGATAATACCGGAGAAACAACAGACCAAAATACAATTGTGGTAGAAGACTATACAGAGCCGGGTAATAACACCTGTCGATCGGCCATGGCTACTTATGACTTTTTTGTCGCCAAGCAAACGATTAGTTCACAACTTTTTGATGAAAGCAAAATGATAACCCTCAAACAAGTGGTTGAATCTAATTGCTTAAATGTTAGTCAGGTAAAGGAGTTAATGCAAATATTCCTTTTCGAAGAACAAAAACTGGATGTTGCTCGAACCTGTTATTCAAAGACCATCGATAAGAATAATTATTATCAGGTAAATGAATTATTTGGAATGAGCAGTACGATTAAATCCCTCAATGATTATATTAAGGCAAACCCCTAAGATTTGATTTATTGATAAAATAATGATTTTCAAATACATACTTATTAAGGCCAGAGTCTTTGTGATATAGCCATCAAAGCTAAAACGCATAGACTCTTTCTCCGAAAGCGAAAATCAATAGTTCAACCATTTGATTAATTGATGTCATGATGCGTAATACCAAAACACAAATAATCTTCTTACTTTTCTGGGCTTTTCTCCAAATTTCCTGCAATCGATTCTTTCAAGTATATTTTGTAAATTTAGAAAAGCAAACAGTTGAATTAGAAGTACTTACACCCGCAGATACAATATTTCCTGAACGATTCAAACGAATTGGTCTAGCCTCCACAAATTCTATACTTTGTAAAACCCCAAAAGATAGTTTGCTTCATTTTTATCCATATCAATCTTTTATAGAGGAATTACAAGAAAAGATAAACAATGTTGGACGTTTTGAAATCATTGAACTAACACACAGTATATCTGAACCCAAGACATCAATAGATTGGACAAAAATACAAAAACGCTGTATTATAGATTCTTTGGATGCACTTTGTTTGATTGAAAAATTTCAGTCAAAAATCACTGTCGATATAGTGGATAAGAAATATTGGTATTCTGATTTTCTGCGTTATCAAATTTATGAAATCCCACCTAGCCAAGAAAACTATGATTCGGTTCATTTTAGCCTCAACTTTTCAATTTTAATTCTGGATCCCATTTATCAAAAAGTCTATCAAAAAGTTTTTTCCAGAAACAGAAATTCTGGAAGCTATTTGATTGTCAAAAAATATAACCTAATGAAAGAGATACTTGAGCTTAGGACGATTTCTAGTAAAGCTGGAAAGTGGTCAGGCAATCGTTTGGCCGAATATCTTTCGCCGACTTGGAAAACGACAGAGCGATCCTTGTATTCAGATGGAAATTCTTTATTCAGAAGGAGTTACGAACTTGCACAAAATGGAAACTGGGAAGAAGCTAATCAAATTTGGAATGATCTTGCAGGCGCAAAAGAGCGTAACAAGGTCAAAGCTACATTTAATCGTTGTGTTTATAAGGAAATTTATGGATTGTTTGATGAAGTTTCGGAATCGCTATACCAACTAAATAAATTAGGATTCCCGGATGATGCCATCCTAAGTTATGCCTCCACCATAAAAACTCGAATGGGACAAATTAAAATCATTGAAAAACAAATGAAAGGTAGCGGTGAATGAAATTATTGAATCAATTCTGCCCTTCATAATAAAAAAAAATCAGTTTTTCGCATTCGCTTCGCAAATCTATACATCTGAACAACTTTTTTCAATATGACCTGAAATTCGAGAATTTTTTCGTTGCGAATAATAAACAATAGTTTGCATAAATATATCTTCACCTTTTCACATGAAATAATATTCGAATAATTCATGTAATTCGTGTGCTAACAAAAAATACTTGCGGATTTAAAGTCTGATGAGAAAAAATTTGCAACCGGAAGCAGTAGTTTTATTTTCCACAAATTAATCTATATTTGGAATTCGTAAGAAACTATTATTATCACTTATCAATTACTGTATATGTCTGAAAAAAAGAGTAATACGCATCCTCTCGATGGGATTGCTCCCACAAAAGAATTTACCGCTCGCGCCTTAATTATTGGTTTGGTACTTTCTATAGTTTTGGGAGCTGCAAATGCTTATTTGGGTTTGAAAGCAGGTATGACTATTGCCGCAACGTATCCTGCGGCCGTCATTAGTATGGCTATTTTAAGAATCCTGCAAGGTTCAATTTTAGAAGAGAATTTTGCAAGAACTGTAGGCTCTATTGGCGAGTCAGTTGCAGCAGGAGCTATTTTTACAATTCCTGCCTTTTACATATCGGGAATTTGGCCCGATTTTTTTACCACCGGTCACTATTTCACTTCTGTTTTAATTTTGCTAACAGGAGGATTGCTTGGGATCATGTTTGTTGCACTATTACGAAAAGTAATGGTTCAGGATAAGGAGCTTCCCTACCCCGAATCTATTGCAGCAGCCGAAATTCATAATGCAGGAAGAAGCGCCCGAAGTGGTTCAAAAAATTTGTTTATTGCCATGATTGTTGGTGCTTTGATTCAGGCCTTCGGTCAATTAAAGCTTTTCTTAATTAGCTGGGAACAATTTTTTCCTTGGTTCAAATCAACTTTCATACCCGGAACTACGATCAAAACGCAAGGAGGGATGCTCATGAGTGCCCCTGCTATAAGTCCTGCTTATATGGGAGTCGGTTATATCATTGGTCCTCGTTTGGGATCCCTTAATTTTTCTGGTGGACTCATCGCTTGGGGCTTAATGGTTCCTCTTATTTACTATTTTATATCGCCCTATTTTGATGCATCATTTTTAAACCAATGGGCTCAATTGCTTATAAATCGCGATGGTTCCTTGAGTATTGCAGAAGCGACAGAAAAAGTTTCGAGTCCTGACTTTCAATTTGCCAATATTTGGAGGTTTATTGTTAGACCTATTGCCATTGGTGGCATGTTGACCGGTGCTGTGTTTACTTTATTCAAAATGAGGAAAAGCCTCACAGTAGGATTGAAAAGGTCTATTAACGATATCCGTAAAGTGGGCGGAGATGCAAAAATTGAAATTCCACGAACTGAACAGGATTTGCCTTTTCGTTGGATTTTGGCCGGTATTATTTTTTCTGCTGTTTTGACTTTTATCATTACCTTTTTTATTTTTCACTCAAGCTTTTTTGCCGCTTTGGTTGCTTCTACCGTGATGATCGTTTTAGCATTTTTCTTTGCTGCAATTTCGGGCTATCTGGTTGGTACCATTGGTTCAAGCAACAACCCCATCAGCGGACTGACCCTTACTGCTTTGGTGCTGACTGCCCTCATCTTGGTTTCAATAGGTGTGGATGCAAGTTCTGCTGGGGTCGAAATCGTTTTGGGTGTAGCTGCAATTGTATGTATTTCTGCCGCAGTAGCTGGCGAAATGCTTCAAGATTTAAAAGCGGGACATATTCTTGGCGGAACTCCAAAGAAAATGCAAATTGGTGATATCATAGGCGTTATAGCTGCTGCGGGTGTTATGTTCCTAATTTTACAAATGCTTAATCAGGCTGACATCAACCAGGGAAAAATGGAAGGTTATGAAGGCGGATTTGGAAGTAAAAATCTTTCTGCTCCACAAGCTGGACTTATGGCCATGCTCTCCAAAGGCATTATTGGCGGAGATATGGCTTGGCCTCTCATCATCTTTGGTGTTCTTATGGGTATTGCATTTATTTTGATGGGAGTAAAAAGCCCCATGTTGGTGAGTGTGGGAATTTATTTGCCCTTAGAAACTACTTTTGCTATTTTTATTGGTGGTTTGGTCAAAGGTGTCGTTGATATAATTTGTGAAAAAAGAGGCTACGATAAATTTAAGAAGGAAAAAGTGGAAAATACCGGAATTTTGATTGCTTCCGGGCTTATTGCTGGTGAAGCTCTCACGGGTTTGGCATTCGCCCCTATCAAAATTGCCAATATTCCGATCCCAGCAATATTTAAGGATCCACCGCTTATAATCGGATTTACAATCTTAGCATTGGTTGTTTTATATCTGATTCGAATTCCACTGAAAAGTGCCGAAAAAGAAATTACTGAACCGACAGTTAAGGTTGAATAACAGCATTGTTCATTGGTGCAACGTTTTGCTGAAGGACAGGTGATATTTTAGGAATGATTTTTATTAGCCCGCTAGGCTCAATCATGATTTTGAATACCTGTCCTTTGGCAACCCATTGAATGAAAGGGATGGAATACATAGAACGAATTCCAAATTCCTTTGATTTAGTGCTTTCCTCAATCATCCTGAACAACTGATTCAGGCGCACAGAAAAAGTGTCGGTTGGCATACCCATAATTTGCTCCTCATTGATGCGACAAAAATAAGGAATACCCAAAGAATCTTTCGCTTGCAATTCAATCGCCATGTTTCTAGTGGCCTTAGCCGTATATATCAACGCCGGAAATGCCAATTTTCTTTTGTTTGCAGTACCCAAATTACACCATTCAAAATCAATTATTTTGGATTCAAAAAATACATCATTTCCTTGTAGTATGATTTCTTGCGGAAAATCTCTATATTTTTGTGTTTTTCTGTCGAAGTATTTGATCCGAATTTGTGTTTTATTGCCAGCGAAAGGATCTACATTGAGAACTTCCATTTCAGCAAATTCGCAAGGTTCTGTGATTTGTTGCAAGACCAAACCCAATTCGGTGTTTTTCTTTGAATCCCTTAATTCTTTGTCCATCATCGCTATTTTTTCCGAAATGTTTTGGATAGAAAATAATACGATAATAATGCCCAAAACTACAGGGATTTTGTAAACCAATCGCATTAGGGAACTAAGGATTATTTTCAACCCCAACAGAACCAAGCTATTGTTGGAAGTTGAACTGCGACCATACAAATTTTGCCCATGACTGCTTTTACCTGAAAAAGCTAAAGCAATTTTGGCAACCAAATAACCTAATAATAAAACAATTAGAATGATGATGCCGGGTGTTGAAGAAAACATCCATACAATAAGTTTGCAAAGGGGGTTCAATATCCAAACCAAATCTTTAAATATGTCACTGGAATTCATAGTAATAGAAATTTTTTCACTTTCAATATTCATTTCTGGAATTTCAAAGAATTCATCAAAAAAATCCGGTATGATTATATGTAATCGATTAGTAACAGGATGTTGAAGGAATACTCTTTTCGGAAATTTATATTCTTGATTTTCCATCCGAATATAAATACTAAATTTGAATCATGCAATGGAACTTTTAAAAGGAATATTTTTAACTTTGCTTTGAGAGTGAAATTTCAACGAGATTACTTTTTAATGTGCTAATTAAGAATCTGAAATTAATCGGATTAGTTTCACTAAGACAGATTTTATTATTTATAAAACAAAAATGAATCAATAAAAATACATCCTATGGAAAACGAACTTAAGTTAATAAAAGTCAGCATCTATTCTTTGATTGAAGTATGGGAAAAAAAACTACAGATTCTTGCAGAAGAAATAATTTCCGAGAGAAAAAATTCGCAGAATCGCAGCATCCGGCAAATACTCGGTCACATGATTGATTCTGCTTCCAATAATACCCACAGAGTAGTGCATTTGCAGTATCAGGAAAGTCCGTTCGCATTTCCCAACTACGCCAGTAATGGTAATAATGACCGATGGATTGCTATTCAGAATTACCAAAATGAGGATTGGAATTTGCTCATACAATTGTGGAAATACAGCAACCATCATTATTGTCATGTGATTCAAAATATTAGAGCAGATAAGCTACAAAATGAATGGATTGCTGGTCCCGAAAAAATGATTAGTTTAGAAAAAATGGTCATTGACTACCTTCCTCATTTTCAATTGCATTTGAACGAAATTGATGAATTAATAAATTGGAAGTAATGAGTGAAAATCAGTTTTTGGATAACGAATATAAATCGAGGATCAATCAATGTTTTGACTATATTGAAAAAAACATTGAAAAACCTTTTGGTCTCGAAGAATTAGCTCAGGTGGCAAATTTCTCAAAGTTTCATTTTCATAGGATATTCCATGCCATGGTTGGCGAAACGCCTTTTCAATTTATACTAAGGATTCGTTTGGAACGTGCGGCTTCCTTCCTCATTTCGAACCCACAGGAAAACATTACAGACATTGCGATTCGATTTGGTTTTACGGATATTTCGATTTTTTCTAGGAACTTTAAAACTTATTTTAAAAAGTCGGCAACTCAGTACCGAAAAGAAAAAAATGAAAAAAGCAATTTAAGTCAAATCGAAAGCAAAAAAGAACAAAGCGAGAATAAAGCGATCATGTATTTTTGTCCCAGTTCTAAAACAATAAAATGGAGGACAAATATGAAATTGAATCAAAGCATGGAAGTAAAAGAACTTCCTAAAATGAATGTTGCCTATATTCGGCACACTGGACCTTATAAAGGTGATGTTGGTCTTTTTGAACGTCTGTGGAATAAATTGTTTTCTTGGGCTGGCCCTAGAGGATTGGTGGGGGGGCCAGATTTTAAGTCCTTAGTTATTTACCACGATGATCCCAACATTACTCAAGAAGACAAGCTTCGCATGAGTATTTGCATTACAGTACCTACTGATACAAAAGTAGATGGTGACGTAGGTAAAATGGAAATTGAAGGAGGAAAATATGCAGTAGCGCGTTTTGTTCTATCTGGCGATGAATTCCAGCAGGCATGGGAGTGGGTTTATGGTGAGTGGTTGCCCAATAGTGGTTATCAACCTGATGATAGAGCCTGCTTCGAAATGTACACAGAGGAACCTCAAAATGGTAAATTCCCGGTAGAAATTTGTGTACCGGTAAAACCGTTGTAAGTTAACAGAACAGGAATTAAAATCAGCTAAATTTACCTGCGTAAAAAATAATTTGGTAAGGTAAAAATCACAGACACATAGAATATTACATTGAGGCACATAGTTAATATTCTATGTGCCTTTGTGTTTAAAAAATAGTTTTACACTAAACACTCACTTTCAAAAATTCAAATAAGTTATAAATGTTATAATTTATCTACAACTCCTTGTATTCCTCAAAATTTTCATCCGCAAGGTTTACATAAATTCCTGGTTTTGCTTTAACTTTATATTCAACAGGGGATTCATTTTTGTTCTTCTCTTTCTCATTTTTCAATTCCTTGAGCATTTGAAACCAATGCGCAATATTACTCTCTATTTCAGCTATTTTACTTTCAGTATCTGATTTATCTAAAATAAAGAACGAAACCATCTTTTTTAAATTTGCAGCTTGTTCCGCAAACTGTTCACTATTACTTGCCAATTCTTCTGATGTGGCT